>JAESGW010000123.1_pt1 | contig 181861 bp, 175 predicted proteins | sample 9269791 | NCBI WGS metagenome assembly JAESGW01 (sample SAMN16773120, study PRJNA677053) | algae metagenome | isolation source: Aphanocapsa lilacina HA4352-LM1 and co-occurring heterotrophs from near cave... | place: USA: Maniniholo cave, near Haena, Kauai, HI | collected 2009-07-28
ATAGTGGTAAAGGGCCTCTGAGCACCCCTCGAATCTGTCTCACGCGCCGAGATCGATCGGAAGCGCGTGTGTTTTCAGGAAAATGACGCCGCAAAATCCGTCTGAGACAGCTTGACTGTTCAGATAAAATGCCGAGCAAGTGAAGACGCTTGAGACGGGCGACGGGCGCGTGGAATTGCGTGCCGTCACCGGCCCGGACTACGGCCGCATCTACGACCACGAGCTCGTCGAGGCTGTCCAGCGCATCGCCGGCAACGGCACCGGGGACACCCGATGGAAGGTTCCGGGCGTGCTCGACTGGTCAACTGGCATCTATAATCCCGGTGTCGACATCACCAAAGACACAACAACGCTTTATGCCTCGGACCGAGATGTCTTCATCTTCCTTGTCGACGATCTCAATCCGATTGAGGCAGGCAAGCTTCCGGATGGCTCGCCCGATCTCTATTTCCGCGGCTTCTACTGCTGGAATTCAGAAGTCGGTGCCAAGACGCTGGGAATTGCGAGCTTCTATCTCCGCGCTGTGTGCCAGAACCGAAACCTCTGGGGCGTCGAAGATTTTGAGGAAATCACCATCAGACACTCAAAATACGCCGCCTCCCGATTTGCACATGAGGCAGCGCCCGCACTTCTCAATTTCGCTAACTCCTCGCCGGTACCCTTCATCAACGGCATCAAGGCATCGCGTGAACGGATCGTCGCGCGTAGCGACGACGACCGCTCTGAGTTCCTGCGCCGGCGCGGCTTCTCCAGGGCCGAGACTGCTAAAATCATAGACACCGTGCTGATCGAGGAAGGCCGCCCGCCCGAAAGCATTTTCGATTTCGTGCAGGGCATCACGGCCGTCGCGCGAGACAAACCCCATCAGGATGCCCGCCTCGATATGGAGGCGAAGGCCAAGAAGCTACTCGATCGAGCCGCCTGATCGTTACTGCATTCCGGGAGCCCATCCGGACTTCCCCTTGGTGTCTTACCGGCTCGCTGGCTGTGTGGTGCTGCCCTCCAGAGGAAGAGGGCGGCGCTTCGCTTCGTGACGGATTTCAGATCCGAGAGAGAGCTCTCGGGGTCCGTCATGGAGAACGACCATGACCAAAGCTGCCAAGAAGAAGCCCGCCGTCGCGTTGATCGTCTTTTCGCAGTCGCGCGACATTCCGTTCAACCGGATATTCCTGTCGGAGAGCAATGTGCGTGAGGTCAACGTCGAAGAAGGTCTCGACGAACTCACCCATGACATCGACCGACGCGAGGACATCGTGCAGGGTCTCAATGTCCGCGCCATTGTGGACGCCGACGGCAACGAGACCGGCGATTTCGAGACGCCGGCGGGTGGGCGCCGCTACAGGGCCATTGCGCGACTGGTGGAAGCCGGCCGCTTTCCAGCCGACGGTCCCGTCCCGTGCCTCGTCAAGAAGGCCAACGCGAAGACATCCGCCGTCGATGACTCGCTTGCGGAAAACACTGTGCGTCTCGCCCTGCATCCCCTCGACCAATTCAAGGGATTCAAGCGCATGCTGGAAAATGGAATGTCGAAAGAAGAAATCGCCGACGCCTATCGCACCACGCCGCGCTACATCACCCAGCGTCTGCGTCTCGCAACGGTGGCGCCGACCCTACTTGACGCGTATGTGCGCCAGGAAATGACGCTCGCAATGCTCGAGGCATTCACCGTCAATCCCGATCATGGGCGACAGGAGCAGGTCTGGGAGCGCATCTGCGGTTCTTGGCAGAGAGAGCCATGGCAGATCCGTCGCATGCTGACCGAGACGACGGTCCCAACTACCGATAAGCGTGCTCGCTTCATCGGCATCGACGCCTACAAAGCCGCCGGCGGCATTGTCCTGCGTGATCTCTTCTGTGACGACACCAGCGGTTGGCTGGAGGATGTCCCCCTCCTTGACCGCCTCGTCGATGAGAAGCTGCAAGGCTTGGCAGATGAGTTCGCAAGCGAGGGCTGGAAGTGGATCTCGGCGTCCGTCGAGCTGCCTTATGGCCATGCCAACGCCCTCCGCAAACTGGCCGGTTTGACTGAGGCACTCAACGAAAAACAGAGCGCGAACTGGAAAGCACTGCGCAACGAACATGACGAGCTCGAAGCCGAGTACAGCGATGCTGACGAGCTGCCCGAGGCCGTCGACCAGCGGCTTGCTGAGATCGAAACAGCACTCTTGGCCTTCGAAGACAGGCCCGTGAAGTTCGATCCCGCCGAGATCTCGCGCGCTGGTGTCTTTATCAGCATCAGTCGCGAAGGCGAGCTTGTGGTCGACCGTGGATACGTCAGGTCCGAGGACGAGGCACCGATCGTAGCCGATAGCACAGGCTGTGAGGCTGGCGGCATCGAGGACGATACCTGGCAAGCCGTCGATCGGGACGGCGTTCAGCGCACCGTCATCTCCATCGGCGGCCAACCGGCCGACCAGGAGGATGAGGACGACGGCGGCATTAGGCCCCTTCCCGAACGCCTGGTCGGCGAACTCACCGCCCACCGCACGCTCGCGCTGCAGAACGCGCTTGCCGAAAATCCCCATGTCGCAATGACAGCCTTGCTGCATCGCATGGTTATGGAGCGCTATCATTTTGCGGCTCCAACGGGATGCCTGGAAGTCTCGATACGCCAAGCCTGTTTCGCGGCACAGGGCACAGATCTCAAGGACACATCATCGGCCAAGGCGATCAGCGAGCGCTATGACGCCTGGAAGTCCGACCTGCCCTCAGGCGAAGGCGCACTCTGGGACTGGATCGCCGCACGCGATGACTCTACCCGGATGGCCCTGCTCGCCCATTGCGTCAGCTATGGTGTCAACGCGATCCATGAGCGCCCAAGCCCTTATGGCGGTTCCGGCCCGACCCCGCATAGCCTCGGTTGCCGTCTCGCTGGCGCGGACCGCCTGGCGCGTGCGACCGGTTTCGACATGGTGACCGACGCCAACTGGAGGCCGACCGTCGACAACTATCTTGGCCGGGTCACAAAGACCCGCATCCTTGCAGCTGTTCGCGAAGGTGCGGGCGAGCGTGCCGCGTCGCTCATCCAGCATCTGAAGAAGGGCGACATGGCGAAGGAAGCAGAGCGCCTTCTTGCCGATGGGGGATGGCTCCCCGAACCGCTGCAACTCCTCGGCGCGACCGACGTCGAAGAAATTGCGGCAGACGGTGACCTAACGGCTATGGGCGAAGATCGCGGTAACCATCACACTGGGACCGAGGAGAATCCTCCCATCGCGGCCGAATGAAGCAACCCAGCCCAATTTCTGGCCCGCCGGGGACGGCGGGCCAAATCTTTTGAGGTCTATCATGGTTGAGACGCCACGCGATCTCGCTACTCGCCTTGCAATTCGGGTTGAGGCAGTGTGCCGGCATTATCTGTCAAATGGACATCGTCAAGGTCGCTACTGGCTTGTAGGCGACGTCCGAAATACGCCTGGCCGCTCCATGTTCGTCCGTCTGAAGGGACCGGGATCAGGAAAAGGAGCTGCGGGGAAGTGGACAGATGCTGCGACCGGCGAGCATGGTGACCTGCTCGACGTCATCCGCGAAAGTCTTCACCTCGTCGACTTCAGGGACGTTGCCGAGGAAGCAAGATCATTCCTGTCCATGCCATCTCCTGACCCGGGTAATTGGATCGGCGGTCATGTACCAGCTCCGCGGGGATCGACAGAGTCCGCGCGCCGCCTCCTTGCCATGACGCAGCCTGTCGAGCGAACCCTCGTCGAGGAGTATTTGCGTAATCGAGGCATTACGGCCCTGAGCGAAACCTGCGCCATCCGCTACCACCCTCGCTGCTATTACCGCGCAGACGACTACGCTCCGACCGAAACCTGGCCAGCGATGATCGCTGCCGTCACCGACCTTTCCGGCAAGCTGACGGGTGCGCACCGCACGTGGCTCGATCCCGGAGGGTTCAGTGATGCCAATCTCGGCCGTGCACCTCTCTCCACCCCACGGCGCGCCATGGGCAACCTGCACGGGCACGCAGTCCGCTTCGGCACAGGCAGCGATGTTATGATGGTCGGCGAAGGCATCGAAACGACATTGTCGGTCAAGTCCGCGTTGCCTCACCTAGCTTCAATGGCCGCGCTTTCAGCCGGACACCTGTCTGCAATCACCTTTCCGCAGACGCTTCGCCGACTCTATCTCGCTCGCGACAACGATCCGGCAGGCGACGCAGCAATGGCGACGCTCCTCGAGCGCACCCGCGCGGTAGGGATCGAGGCGATCATGCTCACGCCACGGCTTGGCGATTTCAACGAAGACCTCAGGCTGCTCGGTCTCGACGCATTGACCGCGAGGTTGAAGTTGCAGGTCGCTCCACAGGACGTCCCACGCTTCATGTCCTCGGCCGACTGACGGTAGGGGATCGAGGGCGGCGCCGCAGCATCGTGCGCTGTCGCGTGACGTAGGCCAGCCTTCAACGCTGCGCGGCCACATCCACGGCCTTTGAGAGGGCGATCGGGCGTCAGCCATGCCGGACAGGCAATGGCGTCGTCCGACGATTTTCCGGCGCGCCTCGATGAGGCGCTTTCCATCGCGAAACAAAAATCGCCGGTCGTCGCCATCCTCCACTGCGTTCCGGCCTTCCGCTGCGCTCCAGGTGCAGGTCCATCCCGGCCGACGCCTTCGTCGCCAAGAAGGCCGCGCTGGGTGTGGCCACGAGCGAAAGAAGACCTCCATGACCAAAGAGCACGACACAGCCAACGAACCGCACCACACGTCCCCGACCGAACACGTCCTCCAGGAACTTCAGCTCTACGGCTACCGCCCTTTCGAGGATGAACCTGATCCACGCCCCCTTCCCGAAGCCCACGTCGTCTCTGGGAGCATTGCCGACATCTTCGACGCCCTTGTGGTGGCACTCTCTGAAACGCGCCTCGAACCCGACCTCGAAGAACTGCTCTGGGGCACGGTCAATCTCTTTCACCGCGCAGTCGGTCGAATTGAACGCGAGCTCGACGACAACGAAGTCGCCCAGCGCCGCCTCCAGGGCGAACAGGACGGGTCCGAGGTAAAATCGGTCGAACTCGAACGCCTGACTGCACAGGGGCAAACCATTCTCGAGCGGCGCAATGCTATCGAACTGATGCGCGACCAGGCAGCAGAACAGTTCGAACGCTCCACCCACTCGATCTGGCGGCCACGCACCGGCTCGATGGTCAACCATCGCAACCTTACCGCAGCACTGATCGACAGCCGTGACTTCCTTGCCGCCAAGCGACGCGCCGAGAACGAGACACTCCTGCCGGCCGGACCCAAAATTGCCTTCACTGGCGGGGTCGACTTCAACGACCATCGCTTGATCTGGGCCAAGCTTGACCAGGTCCATGCCAAACACCCTGACATGGTGCTGTTGCACGGCGGAAGCCCGAAAGGCGCCGAGCTCATTGCCGCCAAATGGGCAAGCCATCGCAAGGTTCCGCAGATCGCCTTCAAGCCCGACTGGACCAAACATGCTAAGGCCGCGCCGTTTAGACGCAACGACGCAATGCTCGAGGCGATGCCGATCGGCGTGATCTGGTTCCCCGGCACGGGAATTCAGGACAATCTCGCTGACAAGGCGCGCAAGCTCGGCATCCCGGTCATGAGATCCGGCGGCACATGAGCCGCCGGGTCTTGGCTTCCCGGTTACAAGACAAGTCCCATCTTATTAGCCGCTCGAGTGGCCAGCTTCTTGGCCCCGCTATCATTTGGATGAATCTCATCATGCCAAAGTCGGCCGATGGTGTTGCGGAAATCCACGACCAGCGCGCGCCCTCCGCTCCCGCTGGCAACGCTTAGCAGCGCGTCGTAGAAGCGATCCACGAGGACCTTGACTATTTCGCGGGGCAAACGAGTGCCGGTGTCAAACCCCAATTCTTCGAACCTTCGCCCCAGATATTGCCCCCCGGGTTTTGGGATGGAGTAGTCGTATCCATGCATGACAAGTTTGGTACGCTTCGGCGCACTCCACGTTATCGTCTCGCGAAGAACGGTGCGATAATCGCGGGCTACTCCGCGGAGAAAGTAATCGAACTCCTCCTTCACATATGTTTTGGCGTCGTTGGAGCCGCCTCCTTCGCTATGCGGGCGCACAAAGTTCTTCATGGCATCACCGCCAAAGAAGTCGACACCGCCACCCGAAAAGACAAAGAAATCGAACGTTCCCGCGCTCAAAGGCTGCTTGTACTGCTTAGCCCCAAACGTCTCTCGGAATGTATCCCCAGGCCAGCCAATATTGTTCACATAGTACTTTTTGGCGATCACATCGACGAACGTGTCAGGCTGCCCTGGGATATCTGTGAATATGTTCACCCATGAATCTCCCTCAGCCAAGATCTTCTTCTTGGTCGAATACGCGCGATCAGGTTTGTCGCTGAACGCCCGTTCGAAAATGGCTTGATCAGAGGCGTCTTGATGCTCTTTTCTGACATCCTTCTTGCGTCGGATGGTCAACATGAATGCGCGATCTGGATCTGGAACTACCTCGATCCCTGATGCGATTATCTTCGCACGCTCTTCGTCGTAAGCAGCCATTGTGTATCCCCCAAATTGTGAAATTCACGGCAAGTATATTGTCTCCAAATATTTGAGATGTGAAGCACCCACCAGGAACCAGGCTGCACGTTGCTGAGCAGCATTACCGGTTCATCGGCACGACGTACAAAACACTCTCGATGAGAAGTCACATCCTTCATCGTCACCGGTTTACGTAAGGAGCAACACAGAATTCTTGCCATCGCAACGGCTCCAGGCGAGGTCGCATCCCACCGGGCATTCTCGGCCATATTCGAGCGATGAAGCAGCGGCAGGCACAATCCCCGCAGACTCGAGTAATGTTGGCACGTGGCGCGAAAGCGTTTGACGAGGTTTGATACGGCCAGACTTGCAGAATTTCGGGCGATGCGCACGGCGCGCAGTGTTGGCTGCGAGAGATCAGGACGGCACGAGGTTTCCAGAGGTACCCTCTTGATCCATCACACTGACGCACACCAAAGCGGTCTCATCGATGGGTGCTTTTTGCCTGGGGTCGGCTTCGCCTGATCGCCTTCGGCGCAATGGCTTATCGCCACTTTCTTCCCCTACCGCTGCGCGCCATTCCTCGCGGGCAACAAAGTCGCGCCAGCGCCATCCTCCGCTTACGCTTCAGCCCATGGGTGCGCCGTCGATCACCTCCAGACTGTCGATCACCATCGAGACCGCAATGGTGCGGGCTCGAAACAGACTGGATCAAGGAGAACTACCATGGCTACCATCGGCACCTTCAAGAAGTCCGCCAACAACGAGTTCACCGGCGAAATCGTCACCCTCAGCGTTCAGGCCCGCAGCGTCCGTATCGTCCCCGAAACCCGCACCACCGGCGACAACGCTCCCAGCCACCGGGTCTTCGTCGGCCGCGCCGACATCGGCGCCGCCTGGACCAAGCGCTCCAATGAGGGTCGCGACTACCTGGGTCTCAAGCTCGATGACCCGAGCTTCAATGCTCCCATCTTCGCCAACCTCTTCGGTGACGAGGACGGTGACGGATACAGCCTCATCTGGTCTCGCCCGGGTCGCCGCAAAGGCGAGTAGGTCCGCCATCAAGCCCCGCCCGGATAATCCGGGCGGGTGCTTTTTCTCAAACAGGCGATGGCGGCATAGTCGCCCTGGCGCCGGAGAAGACGAGTGCTGACGGAAATTTCTCCGCTACCGATCAGCAATATACTTATTCAGAAGGTCGGATACGTCACAGGACAGGACGATTTCCGCCCCCAACCGCCCGGCGAAAGAACAACCAGAACTTTCAAAACCGCAGCGGCGGTAAAGCCGGAGCGCACTGGAATTTTCCTCGTTCACGCTCAACGTCAAGGCGGAGTTCCCTGGACGATGCACAGCGATCCAAATCGCCGCTAGCGCCAGAGCCGCGGTGCCAAAGCCCCTCCCCTGTGCCTTTCGGCTGATGCGGAAGTTGTGCAGGCTGATTGAACCAGGGTTTGCCCAGTACGGCAGCGCTGATCCCTCTCGCAGCATCAGGAACCCCACTGTCGCGCAGTCCACCGTCACGAGGAATGGATGGCACAAACTTGGTTCGGGCCGCCGCCTCAGCCTCTTGTAGATCGTTGCCATGCTGCCGCCAGCGAGATCTTCGTCGTGCTCATCCAGTTCGATGCCCGTCACCGAAGCAACCTCATCGATTTGGAGCAGTTTGAGAGCGATCTTCATGCGCCCGCACCGGCCAGCGCGCTCGTGTTTCCAAGCCCGTAGGCAGCGCGAGTGGACTGCAGCGCGCCTCCGTCGACATCGATCAGAAGAGCAACGATCCTGCCGTGAGGATGATCAAGGACCTCGCCAAGGCGGGTAACCGACCAGCCAAGCTGCTCCAGCCGTGCCGGCCAAAAGTCCTCACACACGACACTCAGCCTGCCTATCCCTAACCTCAGGCATGCTTCGAGAAGCCCGCATAATAGGATTCCGGCCGCTTGTGACGATCGACCCGTCATTCGCAAGGATGGCGCGATGAAGAATCGCGTCCATTCATAGAGATCGGCGTCTCTCGGCGGCGCACCTCTGGCAAGCATTGGGAAAACATCCGAAAGCAAATGCGGTTTCGTCGTCGGCACCAGACGAGACCCAGCGACTATGTTTCCACTGCCGGCAATTCCGAGCAGGTAGATCGCGTCCCTGGTATCGAACGCGTCGATCTCCAATGGAACCGGCCTGTCGATTTCCTGCCAGTTTCGGCCAATGACGTAGATTTCATATCGAATGCGAAAATAGCGTTCGAGATGATCCTGATACATCAGGCGGTTTGACCAATCGACGATATGAAGTTTGAACGGGGTACGCACCTGACGACGCGTAGCCTAGGCTGGCAAGGACCGACTATTCCGGTTTTCTGGTATTGTCAGGGATAGATTTCCCCTCGCCGCACGGCTTCCATTGCCGCCTGGATCGTATTCACCGCGTCGCACTTATCTCTGACGTTGCTCAGATGTCGCTCGACCGTGAACCTCGAAATCCCAAGAATGCAAGCTACGTCCTCAGCTGCCTTGCCGGCTGCGATCCATGTCAGAACTTCTCGCTCTCGATCGGTCAGGGTGATCTGACGTGATTGCTCAACTTGGTCACGCAGCCGGCGAAGCGCTCGGTAGGCATGCACGCACACCGTTTCAAGGATTGGAATGTCTTCGGGCAAAACCTCGATATGTTCGCCCGCAGCGGTCACGACCGAAGGAGCTCTTCGAGGCTCATGGACAGGAACACACAAACCATTCCTCAGTCCGAATTCTGCGGCCTCGCCCATGACCCGCAGTTGTCCAGTGGTCATCTCTTTGGGCAACAAGTCATGCCAGACAAAGGGCTGGCCGACCAAGCGGCTGCGTGAGGCGCACGGATCCTGGGTGAAATGCTCGCTGGCAAGGTAATGCTTGAGCCATTCTATTGGCCAGCCGTCATAGAGGATTTCGCGCTGCCACGGCCCACGCTGCGGCGGAGGCAGGCCCGTTATGAGCAGATGACGAAAGCCGAAAGGCCGCAAGATGCTGAGCAGTTCTTTCAAAACGTCCGCTGGCGTAACTGCGGCATCAATTCTCGCGAGCGCGCCTGTAAGCATTGCGAACATACTGGGATTCATCACCCGCGCTCCAAAACCGCCGACTATGCGACCAGCCCGCATCGATGATGGCAGGGCCGTTCAACCTAGTCAGGCGGATTCAGCGTTTCGCATGCAGATTGCTAACTCTAGTTTTCATTTGTCAGCGCTTTGAAAGCATTTCGCCTAAATTCCCGCCTGAGGACCGCGCTATCTCGGTTCCGGCCTGGTTTCCGGATCCTTCAGAAGGTCCGCAGGCTCCACCTCCAGCACCGTGGCCAGCGCCTCCAACATGTCGAGCGTCGCATTGCGGCGCCCCGCTTCAGCGCCGCTCAGGTAGGCACGGGCGCATCCGGCGAGGTGAGCCAATTGCTCTTGCGACAACCGCCGTTCCCGGCGTAGCCGTTGCAGATTCAGACCGAATATTTTGCGAAGGTTCATCGCGTGATCTTGCCGAATGCTCCCTATAATGCAACGCACTATAGTGCACATTTTCGTTGACACGCGCGGCATATGCTGTTTGATCGGCTGCGGAAACCAGACCCGAGACAAGAACCCGGAGGCGTCCGAATAGTCGCTAGCAGCCTGATGCCAAAAGCAGCGTTCGGAAGGCCTTCTCTCCAATCATGCCGCCCGACAGACCAATATTGCGTAGACGGAGCTTTCGACCACATGGCGACTATTTCCGGATACAGCTGCATCCGATGTGGCTCCGAACATGCAAGCGACATCAGGATAGATTCCAGAGGCTGTCCCAGGTGCGTTGAACAAGCCCCGGCAAACCTCCAGCCGATCTACACGCGCGGTGCAGATACGGTTAACGACCAGGCCGAGGGGAGCGTTCTCCGCAGTTCCCTTTGGCGTTACGGATCATTTCTGCCGCGCCCGAGTGGTCCGGTGGTGTCCTTGGGAGAAGGTTTGACCCCACTGCTGCCCGCAGAGCGACTTGGGGAAGCTTTGGGCGTCCCTCAGCTCTTCATCAAGGATGAGGGGCGCAATCCGACCGGATCTCACAAGGATCGATTTTCCACAGTCGCGGTGTCGATGGCGCGCGGTCAAGGGGCAAGGGTGCTGGCGACGGCGTCATCAGGCAATGCCGGCGCATCGCTGGCGGCCTACGCGGCCAAGTCCGGGCTCGGCTGTGTTGTCGCGACATTTGCCGGAGCCGCTGGTCCGATGTTGTCGCAGATTCATGCCTATGGGGCCTCCGTTATCCCGATGGCCGACAAGAGCGACAGGTGGAAACTTCTTGAGAAGGCTGCCGATCGTCTCGGCTGGTTTGTTACCTCCCCCTATCAGCACCCCGTCGTCGGCAGTCACCCTCTTGGCATCGAAGGTTACAAAACGATCGCCTATGAGATTGCGGAGCAGGCGGACGGGCATCTGCCAGACTGGTGTGTGCTTCCGGTTTGCTATGGGGACGCCCTCGCAGGAGTAGCGGCCGGCTTCCACGACCTTCTTAACAGGGGCGCGATCGCAAGAGTACCAAGGCTGGTTGCTGCTGAAGTGCATGGCTCGCTTTCAAAAGCCCTCGAGAATGGCTTTGACCGGATCGAGGAGCAGGGACCATCCTTCGAAACAATTGCTCTCTCGATCGGCACGACGCGGAGCACATACCAGGCAGTGAAGGCACTGCGCGACACCGGGGGCCATGCTGTCTGCGTATCCAACGAGAAGCTCATCCGCATGCAAAAGACGTTGGCTGCAAAAGAAGGTCTCTTCGTAGAACTGGCTTCGGTCGCACCTCTGGTCGCAATCCAGGATTTGCGCGATCGGCAGATCATAGCGCCGGGGGATCGGGTGGTGGCAGTTGTCACTGCCACCGGCCTGAAGGATCTCGACATTTCAGCCAACCCAGCCGCCACCCCAGCTCCATTTGAGAGTGTCGAGGCCGCATGGCAGTGGGCAACCAGGAGACATGCCGCAGAACCGGCTGCTGCCTGAGACTTGATAGACTTCCGATTGCCGATGTTCAGCCGTGCCCGAGCGGTGGCAAAGCGTCGTCCAGCGACCTCCTTGACCAATCGACCGCGTCCATTCCCATTCCGCGGAAGGTTCAATTATCCTCGACGAAACACCTATCTCGTTTCCCGTCCCGCTGCCGGATCCTTCAGCAAGTCCGCAGGTTCTACCTCCAGTACCGTTGCCAGCGCCTCCACCATGTCGAGAGTTGCATTGCGGCGCCCAGCTTCTGCCCCGCTGAGATAGGCCCGAGCGCATCCGGCAAGATGAGCCAATTGCTCTTGAGACAACCCGCGTTTGCGACGCAGTCGCTGCAGGTTCAGACCGAATGCATTACGAAGATTCATCGCGCGAATTTGCCGAACGTGCATTGAGCGGGGATGGCAACAAATAGTTCGCCGGCAATATTCTCCAGCAGCCACGACATACGGCTTCCGGGCACCTTCAAATGCCCCCTCGGCGAATGTTCCATTCAACAAGACAGCCACCACGTGGAAGCTGGATGGCAGTGGATAAGTGGAATAGTTCCTGCCGAGCGGAGCACGGCCTGAGACTTGCCCGCTATCAGTGGGGCTGATTTAGCTTGTCGCTATTGGCTGCGGAACTTCGTCCAGCAATCTCCTTGACCACTCGAACCTGGTCCATTCCCATTCGTCACGCGGCTCGATTGCAACAAGGGTTTCGGGTTCGCGAACGGGGGTACACGGCCAACCTGGCAGCGTAGCCAACCATTTGTCGTCATAGACCGTGTTGGCATGACGATGTCCTTCGTCGGGCATGATGACCGCGACGACTGAATCCGGGTTGGTTCGGCCGATCCATTCGCCGACGAGAGCCGCGGCTCCGCTCGTCGGCCCCATGAAGATCCCCTGATTGCGAAAGAGCGAATGGGCGGAATGATAGGCGGCATAGGCACCAACCCAGTGTACTTCGTCGACCAGATGATGCCGGACATTTTCCGGAAGGACGCTATTGCCTAGCCCGCGCAGCATTCGCTTGCCCAAGGGTTGCCCGAACAGCACGCTGCGATGCGTGTCGACAGCAGCTATCTTCAGATGCGGATAAACCTGGCGCAGGAAAGTACCCGTCCCGCACAGCGAGCCGCCGGTGCCAATGCAACCGACAAGCCAATCAACCTGGCCCATCGAACGAACGAACAGTTCGGCAAGGCGGGCATAGGATTGCCAGTTGCCCGGACTGTCGTATTGCCGTGTCCAGAAGGTATCTGGCTCATTCTCCATGACCGCCCTGAGGTATGCCAATCGGCCAGTCTGGTTCCCATCGCCACGCTTGTCCGCAAGTGCGACGACCTTTGCACCCAATCGTTCCAGCCTTTCCTGATAATCTTGGTCGATCAAGGTGGCCGCGGTCACCAACGTGAGATGGAATCCACGCGCTGCAGCTAGGAGGGCTACGGCCATACCGAACGTGCCCGAGGTTGTCTCGACAATGTGGGCGCCGGCCTTCAGCTCTCCCGACTTCTCGGCCTGATCGAGGATGAAGCGAGCTGGCATCAGCTTCATCAAGGGGAACGCCGCCGCAACGACGTTCGGGCCAAGCCGGGCAAGACGCGGTGTTTCCAGCGCCCTGAAATAGTCGACGTCAAAGGACATGAGTGCCCTCCTCCACGTTGACTGGGAAGATGCCGATGTCCTGAAATCCGCGGTTCTCCAATGCTGCGATGATTGTATGAATACTCTCGCGTCTGGCTGATTGGACATCGAGCATAAGCCCGAAAAGCGATCCGCTATGCGCCACCTGGATCCCGCAAGCATGATGGCGAGCTGCGATATCGACGACGATATCGAAATATGGCTTGGGGAGATGCCGCTGGCTGATACGAGCGCTCATCGTTGCCGCCTGGCCAAGCAGGCGCACATCCTGGTAGCGCACGGCGCGTGCAACCATTCCTCGAAGAACGCGGAAGAGCTGGATTTCCTCGCCGCTGTACCGTGCCGGAATTAGTTTGAGCGTATCGACTCCAGCAGCAGCGTCTCCCTTGAAACCTACGAGGACAAATGGCGGCAACGAACCGCCGAAATGTTCAAGCACCACCCCTTCCCGCTGAGCGAACAGCAACGCCTCAGATTCAAACGCTATCGCGTCTGAAGCGACTTCAGCGGCGACCGCCAACCGACTGCTTGTCGAAGGCAGCAATCTCGCGCCCAGGGAGTTCGCAACGGCTCGCACTGAAGCAACGACATCGGCCGTGGACGAGCCATAGCCATGCCCCACGGGAATATCGCTCTCGATCTTGAGACGCCCCCCGAGGGAAGGATAACCGAGATGAGCCAGCGCTAGCTGCGCAGCACGTAATGCCTTGTCTCGGCCGCGCGGCTCAACGTCGAAATCGCCACTCTCGTCGACTGCGAACCATACCGTGGACCGAAGGCTATCAATTGGGAGGGTGACCAGGCCTCGATGCAAGCGTCCATGTTCGTCCTCGAACACGCCCTGAACGAGCTCGCCGTGGTGGCCAAATGCCTGACCTCTAGCGGGCTTGGCCAGCATCGTAAGCTTTGGATCGTTGGCGATAAGGGACATGGACCCAACTCCGAACGACTTGGTGCGGTTCGGATGATGGGGCTATGCTGTCGGGACGTCACTTCCTGGAAACAGGTATTGACCTTACAGGAGGCCGCTTTCCGCCCAAGCGAATGTGCCGCCATAGTGGGGACAGGGACAGCAGTGCGCCCTCATGAAGCTCCTTGAATTTGGACGTTCAGGCGAACTTTGCACTCCTGGAATAGCGGACGTTGCGGACGAGCCGCCACGACCCCTGCCATGCACTCTATTCTGGTCTTGTTTGCCTCCGAAACTATCCGCAAATGAACGTCACCAGGATTGCCAAAGCCTGCTATCGCGTCACTTTGGCTATGGATTGCCTAGCGCGTGGCTGGGCGCCGCGGTTCGGCGAAACGCCAACTTAACTGACGTGAGCCGCGGACACCTGTGGTCCCGAATCTCTCCAGTCCCATGCGGCAAGGCTCCGCGGCTCCGTCCATCACGCGTCATCGAAGCAGGTCTCGGTGTAATCCCGTTACGCCTTTCGGCGCTTCACGATCTTCCTGTTCCAGCTCGTCTCTTCGTAACGGCACATAAATTTTGCGCCGGCAGCGGGCGCTCGGCATTGACGTGCGTCAATGGCGGCAGCGGGCATGGCATGGCGGCAGGGTGAAGCGTTGATGGCCGTCGGACGGCGGCCAATCGTCAGTGCATCAGGGCGTCTCGCATCGCAGGATGTCTGACGGGTGAATCAGGGTGACGCGAACGTTCCTGTTCTGTGGTACGCTTGGTCTGGCTTTAGCTAGGCTAACTGTCGATGTCAGCGTGCCCATATCACGACCGGTCGAGCTTCTCGGCTATCCGCTCCCGGTTCTTGCTGATCTTACCGATGTGGTAGGCGGTGAACTCGGCTGCTGCGGCAGTCCGCGTTGCGCTGTCAGCCGTGTTGGCCGGGGTAAAGTCTTTGTCGAAATGCGCCTTCGCGGGCTGCGGCACCTTCTTGGTCGGTCATGTGCGTTTCCTCGCTCGTTGCGGCCCGCATCCTCCCACCCCATGCTCTGCACGGGTCGGGACAACCCGGACTAGCAGGCTTCCTTGTCATTAACGCAAGCCTGGAACTTGATACGGTCTTCCTTCCAGATCTGCTCTTTGAGCTGACGTGTAGGATCCAGGTCGTTTGAATCGAGAAGGCGTTCGTAGCTTCGTTCGGTGTCCTTGAAGCGCTCCCGGATCAGCGCCTGGTGCTCACGGTCGATTTGGCGACCGGCCTTTGTTGTGTAGTCGCCGCCAACTTCCTCACTCGGGGAGAAGACTTCTTCGCGGCATATGGCAACTGCACAAAACTCGTCGTACTCACCAGATACCGCAAGCTCGTCGGCCGCCTTCATCAGGTTGAGCCAACGCGTCTTCGAGATCTTGTTATGGTCGACGACCCATAGGTAGCAGTTCTTGTTTTGTGTCGGGCAAAGCGAGGCTTTTTCAACAATCGCCAGTTGCTGCTTGGCAGTGTAGCCGCTCAGCGCGTCCGACGCGACGAGTACTTCGATGTTCTCAGCAGTGGCAATTTCTCGCGGGATTGAATCCAAGGCCGGCAGAAAGTCGAATTTGAAAGGCCCTTCAAGCTGCCAGCTTTTCGTTTGCACCTGAGCAGCCACACCAAGATCATCTGCACGGGCGGGAAGCGACAGCAAGGCGCCGACGGACAGATGTATGATCGCGGCTGCAAGGCCAGTCCCCGCACGTTTCATTGGCATGCATCCCTCCGCTCTAAAATAGATCGAAAATAGAGCAGGTTAGATGGCTGTCGGCAAGGCGATAGGCGGGCGCCGAAAGGCCACGCAAAACAGAGACACAGCTGGTCGGGAAAAGGAAATCGCCAAGGGTGGCGATACATCGCTGGACTACATGCTCAAGCTTATCTAATGGCTCACAAGGCAGGCGCAGTTGCTCTACCCGAGCCACCATATGTGGACCATTCGTCGGAGGTGATCACCCCGGTTCCCGCTGCGCGGCGCTATGCTGAACCTCCTTAGGTCACCTTGTTAACCGAGCGAATGGACGCGAATTTGCTCCGACCTCGTCCCGGCATAACCGTCCTGTCGGACGGTTCGGGGTCTTTGCTTTATGCGCTGCTTCTTATGAGTCCGTTGTGAAGCGGGCGTATCCGGCCGCACCGCCGTCCATTCATCGGCTGCCATCCAGGAACGCCCAACCTCGGCCAGCCGTTTGTGAGCCGCGCGGCCTTGAATCAGATCGGCTGCCTGGGCGCGCTCTGGTTGCCCCCTACCCTGCAAGAACTCGTCATAGTTCCTCGCCGGTTGTTTTGGGACATTTGTGTTTCGTTGCTGCCAAAAGTCCGCTACCTAAATGACATCGTTGTTTAGCGCCGGAGATGATGTGATGACTGAAGTATTGCTAAAGCCCGGCAATCAGCTGATTGAGCTCACTGCCGATATCGTCGCGGCCTATGTTTCGAACAACCCCGTCCCGGTCGGAGAACTGCCTGGCTTGATTGCCCAAATCCATTCCAGCATCAGCAATCTTGGCGGACCGGCCGCGCCGGTGGAAGAAGCGTTGAAGCCGAGGATGCCGATCAAGAAAACGATTACCCCTGAATATTTGATCAGTCTCGAGGATGGCAAGCACTACAGGACGCTCAGGCGGCATCTTTCGATTCGTGGTCTTACGCCAGAGGAGTATCGGGCCAAGTGGGGGCTGCCCGGTGACTATCCGATGGTTGCGCCCAGCTATTCGGCTCATCGATCGCAGATGGCCAAGAGCTTCGGTCTTGGCCGCAAGCCTGCCGAGAAGAAGCCTGCAAAGCGAGGAAAGACAAAGTCGTAGCTGCGCCTGCCGCGTGGTGTGGCTTCGTCAGGCAGGTCAGTGTGGCCGTTGCCGAACTCGGATCAGTTAGGAACTGCTCCTGCTTGGCGTGCTTTTGCATCCTATGGTTCTGGTCAAAGGTAGAGTACCACAGGGGTTTGAACGACAGCTTCGCGCCTCCATTGCGGACGTTCAGCCTGTCAACCGGTGGTCTCGAAAGCTGCCGTCCGTTCATCTGACCAGTGCGCGGAGGTTGGACGGCTGAATTTGGGCACAGTCCGGAGCAGCGGACACAAAGCGTGATCACGGGTCACCAACCCCGATAATCCATCATAAGGCGAAAGTTGCGATCAAGGAGATCCAGCATATCGCGGTCACCGCGGGCAAAATGCGATATTGCCCCAAGTTACTGTTGTTTGGCGTCCTGCCAACGGGCGCTTTTGGCTTCAGGCCGCAGGCTCCGTGAGATCAACCTCGAATAGCCTGCGACGGTCCTCGTCGGCTCCCAGCGCAATCGCCCAGCGCCGAAAGCCCACGGCATAGCCGTCGCGCGCTTCAGGCAGGCCGGAAACCAAGGGCACGACCTGCCCGGAATAGAAGACTTGGCGTTCCAGCTTTGCCATGATGCCCAGGATTGTACCTCGCCGGACGATGGCACCGAGAGGCACATCGTGGCTGTTAGAGTCGAGCACAGAGGCCGGATCGACTTCGATCCTTACGATCGGGATCAACATTCCCTAGTGAGCGTCTTATGGCCCAGTCTTTGCCGGAGAGCCGCCTATCAGGAAATGATGCTCGTACTTGCTCCGCGGTAGCATCAGCGTCAGCGGCACTGCGTCCGCCAACGGCCCCACTGAGAATTCATCCGGCAAAAGCATCTGGCTGTCTCCTTATCGCTGTCCCTGTGGAAGGGCCGTAATCAGCGTCGTGCCCGTCATCTCGGTCGTTCCGCCGCCCTTATCTCGCTCCTAGTAGCTCTCGCCTGCAATATTAGGAATCGCCACGCCCAGATGACCGAGATCGGCCCGCACCCCACAGTTCGCCACGGGACAGGGCCGCGGGAGCAGCCGAGTTCGATACGAGCGTACGCCGGCCAGCACCCAAGGCCCGATAATCAGAGAAACCGGAGAAATATTTCCTACCACAATACGATGTTACATGGCATCGTTCCCCCACAAGTAGAGGGGCTGTACTGTTAATGGGAACCTATTGGCAGGCGCAAAACAACGGTAGCGCCGATAACATCAGACTGTTGACAAGAGATGCCACATGGCTCGCTTGGAATGACCATGAACCTGACGATGAGGCGCCCAATTCAAAGCGGATTCCGGGCTGCCGCACCGCCGTCAACGACGCCCTGCAGTCCGCGCTTCACTCGACCAATGTAGTTATCCTACTGGGTTCCGGGGCCTCGTTCTTCGCAAAAAACTCCAGCTCGCAGAATGCCCCGGGGATGGCCGACCTCTGGCACGGTGTCAGGGCAGGATTGCCTGACAACACCAGATCAACTGCGGAAGCACTGTTCGACAGGATTGCGCTCAGGATCCTAGGGAAGCTGCCGAACGTGGGCCAGGCAGGCGATATTGAAAGCCTGCTCAGTCTTTGCAAAATGTCGATCGAGCTGCTCAAAGCTCGTTTTCCCGCAAGTCCCGGGGCCGAAACGCCTAAAGAGCTGGAGGAACTCACCGACTTCGTAAAGTCTGCCGAGGCCAAGATACTGCGTATGGTCAGTTTCGTCGGCAATGAAACCGACCTGCGTGCGCACACGGGCTTTCTGCAGAAATTTGCCCGGCGGAGTGCGGACAAGCCACGCGTCAAACTTTTCACGACCAACTATGACCTCTGCCTCGAAACGGCAGCGATGCGTCGCGGCATAACGCTGGTTGATGGGTTCTCGCACAGCTTGCCCCAGCGCTTCAATCGAGATCACTATCACTACGACATTGTCCGCCGGACACCTTTGGGCACCAAGGCCGACTTTCTTGAGGGAGTCTTTCAGCTCTACAAGCTCCACGGATCCGTGGACTGGCGCCGAAGAGAGGACAGTGTAGTAGTCAGGAGTCTCGATACTCCAGACGACAGCCTCGTGCCTGTGCTTATCTACCCGCGCTCGACCAAGTACCAAGAGGCTTTTGAGACACCCTATCTCGACATGTTCTCCGCCCTGCAGGCGGCCTTGAGAGAGCCCGACACGACCCTAATCATTTCGGGGTTCGGGTTTGCCGATGATCACATCAGCGCCCCTATCTGGGCTGCGATTGAGGCCAACCTTACGCTGAGATTGATCCTTTGCGACTGCGCATTTATTCCGGAGATCGAACTGGAAAGCGCGGAGCATTCAATACCCGCAGCCGCCGACGGTCAGCGCCCTGTTCAGGCGAAGCTGATGCATCTCGTCCAGCAGGGTGACAGCCGCATATCTATCCTGAACGGGCGCTTTGAGGATCTGGCCGACGCGATGCCGATGATGGCGGGGAAGACGGATCGCCAGCTGCTGCAGGACCGCCTAGAGCGCGTGCGGATTGAAGGTGCGGCGTGATGGAGCATTCTGCACTAATTGATCCCGCAAAGCGGATCGGCACGGTAACGCGAACGACCGCCAACTCGGTCGAGCTGACTCTGCCGCAGGCACTGGCAGCGAAAGGCCGGCGAGGTCTGGCGATGGGTGCTGTAGGCGACTTCGTATTCGTCGACTGCGATCGCGGAGCGCTGCTTGGACGCATCACGGAAGTCGGAGTGCCCGAGCGTCAGCGAGCTAGGCTGGAGCAGCAACTGGACACAGATCCGGTCGTGGAACCGGAGGGCCGGGTGCAGTTGCTCGCGACGATAAGCAAAACGACCAGAAAGGTGACCAAAGGAATCAATGTGCAGCCTCGTGTAGGCGACGGTGTGTTTCTCGTCGCCGGCCATGCGCTGTCCACGGCGGTGAATGACGCGCTGAAAGGGGATGTCGGCAACGCAGGCCGCCTGCTGACAATCGAACTCGGCAGCCTCGCCGGCCTGCCTGACTCGGATCTGATGGTTCCTCCCGAAAAGCTTTTTGGACGTCACTGCGGCGTCTTTGGAGCGACAGGAGGGGGCAAGAGCTGGACGCTCTCCCGCCTGATCAATGAGGTCTCGCGGATCGGTGGGAAGGCCATTCTCTTTGATCCGACCGGGGAGTTCGCTGGCAAGATCGCCGGGGCGCGACAGTTAGCGTTTGGTGAGGCCGCTGACGACCAGCCGCTAGCCCGTTTTCCCAGCCGATTCCTATCCGAGCTGGATCTGCATGCGTTGTTCACGCCCACAGGTCAAAGCCAGGGGCCGACCCTCCGCAGCGCAACAAAGAGCCTGCGCATGGCCAGCAGCCTGCTCGGCTCGGAACGTTTCACCCGCAACACCGTGGATGGCATCACCCGTGTGACCATACACGAAGGCCAAAAGCAGTTTGGCCAGGTCCTCGTTGACGAACACGGCACGATTATCAAAGAGGCTCAGAGTCGTGTTGCCTATGGCAAGGCAGAATTGTTTCTGGCGAGAGAGCTGGCCGTTGAGCTCTGCAATTTTGATATAAAAGCACTGTCACGACAGGTAAGAAATGAATGTGTGCGGTCAGTAGCAGGAGATGACGGAAAGAAATACGGTCCACTTGATAACCAGACCATCGGCTACTGTAATTCACTTATCATACGGATCGAAACTTTTGTAAGTTCACCTGAGCTTGCCTGCATGTTTTCCGAGAAAGGGGCAGACGTTACCAGTCTGATCGACGAATTCCTGAGTGATGCGGGAACGAGGGTACTTGTGCTTTCTTTCAAGAAGGTGAGCTTCAAGTACAATTCGCGTGAAATACTACTTAACACGCTGGGTCGGTACCTGCTCGGCCTGGCCAGGGCCGGCCGGTTCCTGAAGCAGCCCCTCGTATGTTTTCTGGACGAGGCGCATCAATTTATCGGGCGGTCGGTTGGTGATGAGCAGAATTCCGTCACGCTTGACGCCTTCGGCTTGATTGCCAAGGAGGGGCGTAAATATGGCCTGACGACGGTAATTGCCACCCAGCGGCCGAGGGACGTTCCGCAAGACGTACTCAGCCAGTTGGGGACGCTGTTTGTGCACCGGCTGACCAACGACCGGGACCGTGAAACCATCGAGAAAGCGTGTGGAGATCTGGACAGAAGCGCTGCCGCCTTTATCCCCTCCCTTGGTCAGGGAGAGGCGATCGTCGTCGGCCCCGATCTGCCGGCGCCACTGCCGGTGATCATGACGACACCCGCCAAGAGCCAGCAGCCGGAAAGTCACGGCCCCGCTTATCAAAAGTACTGGGGAACGATTTTTGATTGAAACGCCGGTGCACCTGAAGCGTTTCGACCGCGCGGTTTGCAGCACCTGGATTGTGAAAGCGCTATGCAGTCTCGGAACCAGACACTAACCTTTCGGCGCGGTCATCTGCGGTCCAAGAAAAGGGATGCCGTACCACGTTGGGGGAAATGAGCATGGCGCGGCTATGGTGCAACGAAACTAATCGAATTGAATCCGATATCGGTGAAGAAGAGGCAAGCCACACATCCCCAACGAACTTCCGCGAGTTGGCGACTTCATTCACTGAGTGTCGCGGCTAGACGATGGCGTTCGACCCCGCGAACATCCTCTCCGCGCTTTTGGCGAAAGGATATTTTCCGAAAGAACTGCCGCTCGTTTTTACGACCACCGATTTCGGGCGGGACGTCGGGGAAATACTCGGAGAATGGGGAGCCCAAAAGGTCTACCAAATCGACGCGAAGAGCGCAGGGAAGATCGCGGGAAAGAGTAAGAGTGGGTCGTATCTGTACGACGTACCGTTTGCAGAACTGGAGGTGATGTCAAAGCCCAAACGAGGATATGAGCGGCGCGACATTCACATTACGCATCCCATTCCGCAGGCGCTTCTCGCGCGCGAACTTTGCGAAAACTGGCCCGCTGTTCAAAAGTGGCTTTCGCGCAGACGTTTTTCAGAAGACGAGATCGCTATCTCTTCTGCTTACGACCGTTCTGTCAAAGGCATCAATTTTCCCATGCACCGTGCGAAGAAAAGCTATCTCACGGCTACATCCGACTGGATAGTAAAAACGGATATCACTCGCTTCTACCCATCGATCTATACCCACTCGATCGCATGGGCCGCCTACGGGAAGGAGCCGGTTAAGGCGGGTTTGAAAAAGTACAAAGGGAGCCTTGCCGACCGTCTCGATATCTTAGTGAGGGCAACCAACAGAAACCAGACCGTAGGCATTCCTATCGGACCCGAAACGTCTAGGATCATCGCAGAGGTCATCTCCGCTCGCATTGACGACGATTTTTCTATTAGGAACCCGTCTCTGGATCGATCGTCCATCGATAGACTCCAGGACGATTGGCTGATTGGTGTGAGCAGCCTAGAGAAGGCCGAACACGCGCTGTCTTCGATTTCATCGATCTATCGATCTTACAATTTGGAAATCAACGGCAGTAAGACAGCCATCGAGCGCCTCATCGCGCAGTCGGAGGATCGCTGGCTCTCGGAGCTAAATTCTTTTCTATCTCACGGTTCTAGCTCTCTCTCTGGCGCTAGGCTGCGCGAGTTCCTTACTCTGTGCCTGCGCTTGCAGACGGAAAATATGAACGAGCCGGTTATGAACTACGCGCTCGCGGTTGTTGAAGCCAAGCGCTACTCCAGCGCCGACGTAGAGCTTCTCGAGAGCTTCCTCTTAAAGGCCGCCGTCATATCTCCAATATCTCTGGCTTCCATCTGCCGCATATTTCTAAACTTCGAAGTCAAATCCGGCTCGGTATCGAAAACGCGGATCAGAGACCGCTTTACTATTCTCGCCGAACGCAGTCTCGAGAGAGGTCATCACTTCGAGGTGATCTGGCTCCTGTACACACTCCGAGGCTTGAAAACACAGCTCGTTTCGAAGCGAATCTCCGAGATGATACCGGAAACGCAATCTAGTGCCATCGCACTGCTGCTGCTTGATATGAAAGAGAAGGGGCTTTGCAAATGCTCCCTTCCAATCGGAAAGTGGGAAGGGGAGATTTCAGAAGATCGAATTCTGGGTGACTGGAGTTGGCTCCGCACCTATGAAGGAATTCGTCACGGATGGCTGTCGGAGAAAAACAACGTAAAGGCTCATCCCTTCTTCAAACCAATGTTCGATCGTGACATCGTCTTCTACGACCCTAAAAAGAATATTGAGACCTCCAGAAAGGTACGAAAAGTAAGATCGCTGAATCGGTTGGAGGACAAAAAGGATGTTTTGGATTTCATCAAGCTCATCCGAGGCCCAAATATCCTTGGCGAGATTTCGGACTACTGACTTACCGAAAATTCTAGTAAGAGTGGTTGCTGGCCTCGATGTCTAACGGCAACAGAAGCAAGCGTTGCTCGACCTCACGCGGAGCTGAACGAACGGTAGGTTCGGCTGATCACTGAAGCGCCCTGAATGGCAAGAATTAAGGTCGGAAGCGGTCGTTGAACTCAGCCCGCGCTCCGTGGCAGCTATTTCACCTGGATACCCGAAACCGGTCGGTCTGGAAACGGCCCCCCAAACGGTCGCGACCTTTGTTCTTCATTTTCGGCCAAAATAGCACTTGGTAGGCTTACTCGTGGGTTGTGCCAAATCCTCCCCGAGACACGCTGGCGTTGCTTGACGTTGCGTTAGCTACATCTAGCCTACGGTCAGGCTCCTGCCGCCTCCCCAAGGCAACACATGAGCTTAGCGCCAGCTGCAGCTCAACCCCACTCCCACCCGCCCGGTTGCAGTTGGCGCGCATCCGGGATCGTGCGTCCAGTAAGCAGATTATTCTGCCGATGCTATGAATTAGATACAGCTACAACAAGGTGACGCTTGGGAGCCCCAAGTCTCACAATGAAGGGTCACGTCAGCCTTTCAGGTCAGCGATTGTCCTAAACACCAGGATTTTGCGTCGGCTTCTCAAACCGCACACCCGCTCCGCCACCGTTCTCCGGAATGAATGCGATACCCGCGAGTTCAAATGCGCGACGAATTGCGCCAAGATTGTTGCGATGGGGAGTGCGGATCCCTCGTTCGAAATCAACGATAGTTGTCTTTGATACTGCGGAAGCCGCGGCCAATTCCCCCTGGCTCCAACCAAGCATAGCTCTGGCCGCTCTGCACTGTTCCACTGAAATCGAGCTCATCAGTTAAAGTCTGTATTTTGTATTGACATTGGTCAAAAATCTCGGGTTAATAGCGACAGCTAGTAGACCTAGCTAGACGGCCGACGAGGTGTTGCTGCACCACATCGGCCTGACCAAACCCAAGCTGGTTGGAGCTCGGATCATGGCTGATTCCGACAATACCATAGCTTTGCCTTTCGTCACCCAAGGGGGACGAAGGAAGAGCTGTGCTGTGGATGACGATAGAGCAGTTGGCGGCCTTCTACATGCTGAACTCTTACAGGCGCCGCTCGATCCGTGTGTTGTGCTTCTGCAGGAGTGGGAGCAGGCGCACCACATGGCAGTTGTCCTTTGCCGGCTGCAGCAGCGCCTGGAGATAAGGATCAGGAACGCCCTGGGGTCTCTCGATGCCGGTGTTGCACCAGAGAATGATCGACCGATCCCGCCACAGCCATCTGCGGATCAGCAAACACGTTGGGACGCGCTCGACCAGAAGGTCGGATACTCGCGAGCCCGTGCCGCCGAAATGCAGGCCGTCGAGGTTGAAGAAGAAATCCTCGAAGCCGTTTCGGCCACTCCCGCCCAGTCGATCGCGGGTGTCGTCGCCAAACTGAACATCATTGCCGGCGGCGGGCAAAGCATGGGCGATAGCTCGGCATTCCCCTGGCCGCAGATCCAGTCCGTTTTGAAGGATCTCAAGTCGCTGAGCGAGCGCGAGACTGCACGGCCTGGTGCCTCCACGCCGAATGGCGAGACCGCCTCGGGAAACCACCAGCGGCATAGCTGAACACTGCGGGCCTGCCGCTGGCGCGGCAGGCGGGACGCGTGCCGGCGCGGCGGGATCAACATCGCCTGCGTCGGCAGTGCGCTGAACTTTTCAAGAAAATGGGAGGTGGCATGAAAGAGGCCGCATCTACTGGAAGAACGGATGATCGCCGAGATGCAGATGATCTTGGAACAGTCACGCCTTGTGCCGTTTGGCTTACCTTTCTTGGGTTCGGGTGAACTCAATGAAGGGAGACCAAGCGTGACCGCATCATTTGATTACCACATCGGCGTGGATTACCACAAAGCCTACAGCCATCTGGTCGTTCAGGATTCGAGCGGCAAGACGTTGCGATCCGGGCGGGTAAAGAACGACCGCCAGTCGCTGGGCTCTTTCCTGGAGCCGTATCGGGAGAACAGCCACGCGGTCGTGGAAGCGACCCGCAACTGGACGGTGATGTACGACTGGCTGGACGACATCTGCGACGATGTCGTGCTGGCGCATCCCCTGAAGGTCAAGGCGATCGCTGACGCCAAGGTTAAGACGGACAAGATCGATGCGACGGTCCTGGCCCATCTTCTGCGGGCCGATCTGGTGCCCGAGGCGTGGGCTCCCGGAGAAAAGGCGCGTGAGCTACGCATCGCCCTTCGCGAGCGGATGTTCTACGTGCGGCTGCGCACGATGGTGAAGAACCGGATCGTGACAGTCTTCGATCGCTATCCGGAGCAGACGGCTCAGGTAAAGAAGCTGGGCGACTTGTTCGGCAAGGCCGGGCACCAGCAACTCGCTGCGCTCCACGTCTCCGACATCGACCGTATCCAGATTGATCGCGGACTGGCGTTCATTGGCGACATCGACGGGCGGATCAAACAGTCGGAAGCCACCATCCGCGTGATGACCAAGACCAATGGCAATGTGAAGCTGTTGAAGACGATCCCCGGCATTGGGGAGTTCTTTGCCAGACTACTTGACGCCGAGATCGACGACATCAGCCGCTTCCGCAATCCGAAGAAGCTGGCCGCTTATGCCGGCCTCGTTCCCTCGACCTATTCGAGCGGCGGCAGGACGTATCACGGCAGAATTATCAAGCAGGGCAACAAGTGGCTGCGTTGGGCCTTCGTGGAGGCGGTCGCGCCGGCCGTTGCGACGGACCCGCAGCTCCGAGCCCAGTATGACCGATTGAGGTCCCGCGGCACCAACAAAGCCAAGGTGGCGGTGGCGCGCAAGCTTTTGACGATCGCCTTCCAGATCCTGCGCGACCAGCGACCTTACGAGCGGCGCGGCGCCAGCAGCGAGGAAGGCGCACCGTCGACGATATCCCGACTGTCCTGATTCTCCTCTAGCGAGTCCGGCAGCGCCGGATTGCGCTCATCTGGGAGCATGGGAAGCCGGGAGCCGAACGCCACTATGTGACCGAGCCGCAAAAGACAATCGGCATCAGGGGCACGGATTGGAGAATGGTTAGAGCCGCAGGACAGCAAAAACCTGTTCTGCGAACGGGAGAGATTTAGCCGATTGGCCGAAAGCCGATCAAAACGCAACCGAACTCAGGGAAACAGCCGGCAAAGCGCTGATTCCACCCTTGAGTTCTTTCATTGGAGAGAAGAATGACTTCGAGACGTCCAGTTAGCCTTGCACTCATCTGGGGCGCGGTCTCCGCGCTGATGGCAATCGCGCTCGGTGGTACGGCCCTTGCCGAGAGCACCAAAGAGCGTGTGCTGCGTGAAGGCAAGATCGTCATCGGCATCCACAACCGGACGCCCTGGGGCTTTCGTGATGAAGCTACCGGACAGGCCGTGGGATGGCACCCCGATCTGCTGCGGGCGGCGTTTTCCGAACTGGGCGTCAAGGAAATCGACTTCAGGGTCACCGAGTTCGGCGCCCTGATCCCCGGCCTGCTCGCCGGCCGCTTCGATGCGGTGGCATCAGGTTTGTCCATCACGCCGGAACGCTGCCTGCAGGTGGCCTTTGGGGAGCCCGATCTGAAGGTGCATGACGCAGCCATCGTGCTCGCTGGCAATCCAAAGCAAATCCATGGCTTTGAAGACATCGTCAGCCAGAACATCATCATGGGTGCCGGGCGCGGCAGCGTCTCGGTCAGGAACGCAACGGGAGCCGGAGTGCCGGAGGCCAACATGCTGCTGTTCCCCGATATCGAGGCGAACATCTCAGCCCTGCGCTCCGGCCGCATCGATGTGACCGTGGTGTCATCGCCCACCGCCATCGGACTGCTGTCCAGCGGTAAGCTCAAGGGTCTGGAGAGCGCCACACCCTTCGTGACGACGGATGAGCAGGCGACTTATGCAGCTGTCGCCTTCCGAAGCGACGACCAGGATCTGCGCGCTCTCTGGGATGAGAGGCTTCTGGCCCTGAAGCAGGACGGCACCGCAAGCAAGGTCATGGCCAGATATGGCTTTGGCGACAGTGAGCTTGTGCCTGACAGCGTCACGATGGAGAAGCTCTGCGGCACTGGCACCGGGGGCACTGATGGTGCCGGCAAATGAATGCCGTAGAAATCTGGCTCGGCATCCTGCAGGGCTTCAGGATAACCGCTCTGGTGACCCTTTATGGCCTTGTCTTTGCCATCCCCTTCGGACTCGTCTTCGGTGTTGCCCAGTACCTGACCACTGGCCCGGCCAGGTTGGTGGTGACGTCGATCATCGAGTTCTGGCGCAGCTCCGCCGTCATCATCCTGTTGTTTGTGTTCTATTACGCCCTGCCCATCGCCGGACTGGCACTTTCGGCAATGACGGTCAGCGCCATGGTGCTGGGGCTCAACATTGGCGGATATGCCAGCCAGGCCGTCAGAGCCGGCCTGCAGGCGCTCGACCGTGGCCAGAAGGAAGCCGGCCACGCATTGGGGCTGTCACGGTCCACCATTCTTCTGCTCATCGAACTGCCGCAGGCTCTGGTCGCCATGAGCCCGACCTTCATCAACCAGTTGATCCAGCTGGTGAAGGCGACATCTTTGGTCTCGCTGGTGACGCTGACCGACATGACCTTCCGCGCCAAGGAAATCTCTCAGATCGAATACGACCCGGTGCCGATCTACCTGTCGCTGCTCCTGGCCTATTTCGTGGTCTGCTATCCCGTGGCCCTGTTCGGGCGCTGGGTCGAACGTCGTATCAACCCGGCAAAGCAGGTACGCCATGGCGTTTGATCTCGCATTCGCGCTGTCGACGGTGCCGACCATTCTTGGCGCCATCGGCATGACCCTGCTTGTCGCTGCCGTCAGCTGTGTCGGCGCCGCGGCAATCGGTTTCGGCTTCGAGCTCGTCCGCCGCGGCGGTGGGCTGGCAGGGCTGTTCATTGGCTTCGTGATCGACTTCATCAGGGCGACGCCAGTGCTGGTCTGGCTCTATTGCCTGTATTTCATCCTGCCCTTTTACGGCATTCGCCTTGGCGCGCTTGCGGTCGGCATCGTCGGTCTCAGCTTCTATTACAGCGGCTATCTCGCCGAGGTGTTCAAGGCCGGTATCGATGCCATCCCCAATGGTCAGGCCGAGGCTGCAAGGGCACTGGGCCTAGGCAGGATGGACGCGACCATCTTTGTCATCGCCCCGCAGATGCTGCGCAACATCGCCGCACCGATGGGCAACTATTTCGTCTCGATCCTCAAGGCGACGCCCTATCTGGCAGTGCTTGCGGTGCCGGAGATGCTGGGGCGGGCCTTCGACATTGCCTCCGAGACCTATCGCTACGCCGAGCCGTTGACGGTCGCAGGCCTTATCTTCCTTGGTCTCGCGCTACTGATCACACAAGCCATCAAACGGCTCGAGGTTAGGCTGATGGGGCCGACGGCCAGATAGCCGACAAGCCGGTATTCCACTCGCCAGTCACGTATTCACGAAATCAAACGCTCAGATCGCTGCCTTCAAGCGATTACAGAGGTACTTCATGACCCTCACAGACGACAAACCTGCCGTCCAGATCACCTCGCTCAACAAGTGGTATGGCACCTTCCATGTGTTGAAAGAGGTCAACCTCACCATCCCAAGCGGTTCCCGCGTCGTGATCTGCGGACCCTCCGGTTCGGGCAAATCGACGCTGATCCGCTGCCTCAACGGGCTTGAAGCCTACCAGCAGGGAACCGTCACACTTGGCACGGTCCGGCTGGGCGACAATGCCAGGGAGACAGCCCTCGCCCGCCGGCAGACCGGAATGGTGTTCCAGAGCTTCAATCTGTTTCCGCATCTGACTGTTCTGTCGAACTGTACCCTTGCCCTGCGGCGGGTACTTCGCATGCCGCGCAAGGAGGCTGAGAGCCTGGCGCGGCATTTCCTGGAAAAGGTCCGTATTCCCGAACAGGCCGACAAATACCCTGCGCAACTGTCCGGCGGACAGCAGCAGCGGGTGGCTATTGCGCGCGCGCTCTGCATGAACCCGCGCCTGATGCTGTTTGACGAACCGACATCGGCCCTCGATCCCGAGATGGTCAAGGAGGTGCTCGATGTCATGACGGGACTTGCTCATGACGGCATGACGATGATCTGCGTCACCCATGAGATGGGCTTTGCCCGTGAGGTTGCCGACCAGATCGTGTTCATGGATCAGGGCAGCGTTGTCGAACAGGCGTCGCCGTTGACGTTCTTTACAACGCCCAGTCATCCCCGCGCCCAGTCTTTCCTCAACACGCTGCTGCATTGACATGAAGATGTCGCCGGCGGGCGAGACGCGCATCTGGACAACTCTTGATTTTGACCGGGACGGCAAGCAGCACGATTGGCTGAGACTGCCGTTCTCGACAGACCAGTCCGCCTATGGCGTCATTCCGATCCCGATCACCTGCATCAGGAACGGCGCCGGGCCGACCTCACTTTTGATCGCCGGCAATCATGGCGATGAGTATGAGGGCCAGGTGGCACTGGGCAAGCTGGCTCGTCAGGTCGAACCCCGCGACGTGCGCGGTCGTATCCTCATTCTGCCTGCGCTCAACTATCCCGCCGTCGTTGCGGGGCGACGCCTCTCCCCGCTCGACGGAGGCAATCTCAACCGGCTGTTCCCTGGCGAGGCGAACGGCACTCCAACCCAGATGATCGCCCATTATGTCAGCTCGGTTCTGCTTCCAATGGCCGACATCGCCATCGACCTGCATTCAGGTGGGAGATCCCTGTCATATCTTCCCTGCTGTCTGATACGCGTCGGCAAAGCAGAAGCCGAAACCGCCAGGCTCATGGAACTCATGCACGTCTTCGGCGCTCCGATAGGTTCCATCAGCGACGGCACCGGTGGCGGAGGGGCAACGACGCTTTCTGCAGTTGCCCAGGCTCTTGGCGTTCCAACCCTCACGACAGAGTTGGGAGGAGGCGGTACCTTCTCAACCACTGGTGCGGCAATCGCCAGCCACGGGATCTACCGGGTCCTCAAGCACATGGGGATTCTGCCAGACGCCGAAATCGAACCGGCACCGCCTGTCCGCCTCATGCGGGTCGACGGGAGGGGCGCGTTCACATATGCCCCCATTCACGGCATCTTCGAACCTGCTGTCGGACTCGGCGACTATGTCGAAGCTGGCCAATCCGCAGGCTTCCTTTTTCCAGTCGAAGGTCCCTCCAGACTGCCCGAAGAAATCCGTTTCGCGCAGTCCGGCCTCGTCGCCTGCCGCCGCGCACCGGCCCTCTCCGCTCCCGGAGACTGCCTGTTCAAGCTCGTGACCGATGTCGGAGCCATGAGAGTGGCCAATACATGAATGGCCTCAAGGACAAGTTGGTGGGGCGCCGAGCTCATTTCACGACCTGAGTAAGCGCACGGCCCATCAATCACCTCCGGTCAATCCCGGTTTTTTGGGATTCTGCCTGCTTTTCCACTGCATTACGGGAATGGTCCGCAAATTTGCAGGAGGATGCATGAAGCCGGATTCGTCTGAGTGGCGCAGCTCGCAGGCCTACGATTTCATAAGCAACGTCACTCCGGATGCCCTCGCCTGGGAATTCCTGCGCCGCAATCCAGCCTATCAGCGCGAATTTGCAGACATGCAGCAAATCAACCTCACGCCTGATGCCATCTCCCCGACCGAACTGCGATCGCAGTGGGGGCTTCGATTTTCCAGCAAATCCTGATCGCCCGGCAACCAAGCAGCCGGTTTACTGGACACCCGAGGTCGATCCGGGTGTTATCCTGCTCATCAACACGCCGCCGCTGCTGGCAGACGACGCGGACGTGGTTGCCACTTTGCCGCCGGCGGCTTCACAGCGTGACGAGTTCGGTGAACACCTGCGTACCCTCTCGACAGCAAATAGCTGCCAGATCGCGCTGCTTTATGGCACCGACCCTGCGCAACCCCTGGCTGCGATAGTACCCCTCGACGCAATGGCCTCCGAACGACTGTCATCCCTGGACAGATTCATCAGATCGTCCAAGGGTGGCAGAGTGCCTGATAAACGCCTGACGTCATCGCAACGCACTCGCCTCGGCCATATGCTTCGCGCTCTCGACGGCCGCATCGAAGGGGCTTCCCATTTCGACATAGCGCACGCCCTGTTCGGTCCCCGCTTCATCGTCGCTGAGGAATGGCAAGATTCGCCATTTCGTTACACAACGCTGCGCCTCATACGCGATGGCTACAGAATGATTGAAGGCGGCTACCGCAAGCTACTGCGGTTCAGACGGCGCGACGCCTGAATGCCGGTGCCAAAGCCGGCGGCAATATGCCTGTCCGTGCGAAATAGGCTCCATCCATTTCGCACCTGAACAACGCCGGAGCCCTTCTCCATCATAGCCCACGTCCGCCGCTCGATCTCAGCGGCTTTTACAAAAGTGATGGAGATGCCCCGATGAACGGTCGAAACGCCGGCTTGCCGCCACGCTTTCTGCGCACCAAGGAAGCGGCTACGTTTCTGAGCCTGTCGGCCAGGACGCTCGAAAAGCACCGCACCTACGGAACCGGTCCTGGCTATCGCAAGCTCGGCGGCCGGGTCGTCTATGCCATCGACGATCTCCAGGCCTGGGCCAATCGCGGAGCCATGACCTCGACATCCGACCCACGGGGCACCGTGCTTCCGGCCAAACGCCATTCCCTTATGGCTGTAGCACATGCCGACCGCTTGGCCCGCTGATCGCTCGGCTGCTCCCCTTGTCGGCGCGAACTTGCCTACCTTCAGAGCGCGGACAGCTTGATCTGTTCCATGCGCTCCCCGGCGACTTCGCTCCTCGCGATGCACAGGATCTCATGGCCTATCCATTCTTTTCCCTCGCAAAATCCAGACGCACGGCACCCATCGATTTTAAAGCCGGTGGCGTAACCATCCGGGTTGAAGCCGTACCGGATCACGGCATGGCAACGATCTGGGACGCAGACATCCTCATCTGGGCCGCCAGCCAGATCGTCAACGCCCGCGATGCCGGACTGCGGACCTCACGACTGATGGCTACGACGCCCTACGAAATCCTGACCTTTACGGGGCGCGGTGTCAGCTCACGTGACTATCAGCGCCTGAAAGCCGCGCTTGATCGTCTCCAGTCTACCACGATCGCGACCTCCATCCGTCAGCCAGCCGAGGGCCGGCGCCATCGCTTCTCCTGGCTGAATGAATGGCAAGAGCGGACCGACCGGGATGGACGCCCAGTCGGCGTCGAACTGATCCTGCCGGATTGGTTCTATCGCGCCGTCCTCGACGACGCGCTCGTGCTCACCATCGACCGGGCCTATTTCGATCTGACCGGGGGCCTCGAGCGTTGGCTATACCGCATCGTGCGCAAGCATGGCGGACACCAGCAATTCGGCTGGAGATTCGACTTCGCCCACCTGCACCACAAGTCGGGCAGCCTCTCGCCGCTCAAGCACTTCGCATACGACCTGCGCGACATTGCCCGACGACAACCGCTGCCTGGCTACCTCCTCGACGTCGAACTCCAGGTCAACGGGCCGGATGTCCTCACCTTCGTCGCCACCAATCCTGCCGCCTCACCGCGCCCGGCCTGGAAACCACCAACGCGCTTCGGGGATAAGCTGTGAATACGCTCGTGCTATTGGGGACTGCCCCTATCGTGCCATCGGGGACCCGATCCTCGTGCTATCAGGGACCGGAATGGACGATTCAGCGCCGTCTTTCAGTGCCTTGCGGTCGGCGTAACGTCACTAACCCAGATTCTTTCAGAATCTTTCTAACGCACCCCTGCTGTCGCAAGGATGAGGACGACCACGCCACGCTGGTGGAGGGCGCGTCATGAACGTCGCGCTCCTCACCCACGTCGAGCTGACTTTTGTCGAGAAGAAGATCGAGTACTGGATCCGCTTCGGTCAGGCAGCGCACGAACAACGTATCGATCGCCGCCGTCGGCTCCTCTTCTTCCAGCCCGGTACGATCTTCGCCTTTGTCCGTTGGGCTTCCAATGACTTCGGCACAGTGATCTCAAGGATCGATATTGTTCGGGCGGTCGCACGCGGCGAAGCCTATCAGACGCTGCCATTCGTCCGTCCAGGCGGCGATATCCTGCTCAAGATCGACAGCTGGCCCAAGGTCGAGCGCGTGCTTCAGGCCATAGATGCAATTGAGCGTCTCGGCATCGATCCCGAAGCCGTATCGCCCGATCACTGGCGACACATCCACAACCGAATGACCGCCGGTCAAGAGCCACGGGCATACACGCTCGACCAGCATCGTGGCTTCCTTCTGCGCCTGAGGGCGAAGCCATGAGCCGCCTCGGCATCGTCCTCACGACTGCGCTCGCTGCGACAAGCGTCGGCTATCCGGCGCTCGCGCCGATGCCAATCAGGCTGATCTGGAACGTCTCGGCCAGCGCACCGATCGGCCTCTACGCGCTCGATTTCAATAGCTCCCTCGAAGTCACGGATCTTGTCGCCGTCGATGCGCCGGAGCCTCTCGCGACCTTCCTCGCCGCGCGTGGTTATCTGCCGAAAGGCCTGCCGCTACTCAAGCGTGTTCGCGCGGTCTCCGGGCAAACCGTCTGCCGCACAAACGTCCTCATCACCGTCGACGGCATCGAGGCTGGATCCGCGCTTGAGCACGATCGTGCGGGCCGTCCACTGCCGGCCTGGCGCGGATGCCTGAGCATCTCCAGCGGCGAAATCTTCCTCATGAACTGGGAGGTCCGCGACAGCCTCGACGGTCGCTACTTCGGCCCGATTTCCGTCGACCGCATCATCGGCCGCGCCATCCCTCTTTGGACCGACGAGGAAGGTGACGGCCGCTTCGAATGGCGCGCGTCAACGCGGTGAGCGCGCCAGCGGCGCCGTACGTTTCGCCGCCACCCCCACCACCGCCGAACCAGCAAGGGAGTTATCCATGCCACAGATCGGACAGTTCATGCGCGAAGGAGGCATCTTCTCAGGCCGCATCCACACATTCACGCTCGACCTCGAACTCACCATCGTTCCGAGCGAGCCAGGCGACGGTGACAACACACCCGACTATCGCGTGCTGCGCGGCACCGATGACGGACCGGAGATCGGCGCAGGCTGGAAACATGCCAGCGAGAAGGCAGGGGAGTATGTTTCGTTGCAGTTCGACGACCCGACCTTCCACGAACCGATCCGCGCACGCCTTTTCCGGAATAGTGACGACGCAACCGCATGGTCGTTGCACTGGAGCCGTCCGCGCGACCGCAGCGAGACGGCTTGAGTCATGCCCTGCCGCAACGTTTCTATCGCTTCTCGGCTGCGCCCAACGCGCAGCCGATCGGTCGCCGGACAGCGACATCCGGTTCGCCGGTTCGCGCTTCGTCTTCTTTCCGGCCTCCTTTTGTCGGCCTGCTCGGTCGGCCCGTGCATCGCGCAAGCCAACGCGGTGCCCACAGATCCTTATGCCGCCCACATCGCCGAAGCTTCTCGACGCTTCGCAGTTCCGGCTACCTGGATACGCGCCGTCATAGGCAAGGAAAGTGCAGGCGATGCGCGTGCCGTGTCCAGCGCCGGCGCGCGTGGCCTGATGCAGATCATGCCTGGCACTTGGGACGAGCTACGTGCTCGATGGCCGCTCGGACAGGATCCGTTCGATCCCCGCGACAACATCCTGGCGGGCACCGCATATCTGCGTGAGATGCACGATCGCTTCGGATCGCCAGGTTTCCTCGCCGCTTATAATGCGGGCCCGGCACGCTACGAAGCCTATCTCACCGGACACCCTTTACCGGCCGAAACCCTCACCTATGTCGAAACACTTTCCCCGCTGATCGACGGCGGTTCACTCACCGAGCGGGCGCCGACGCCGGTGGCATCTGGCGGTGCGGCAACGCTGCCGTGGCCCAGCTCACCGCTTTTCGTTCGAGCGGCCGCCGGCACTGAGCCGACGATGTCCGAGCGCGAGAATAGTGCAGCCGCTGGGCGCTCCGTTATGCCCGATGCCATTGCCATCAAGCCGCGCTCGAACGGCCTTTTCGCCGCGCGCACCGGGATGGGAGAGCCGTTTTGACTGTCGTCGCAGAATGGCGGTGTGTGGAGGGCATCCGGCAGCGCAGGGCAAGGTACGGCGTTGGTGCTGGAGAAACGACAGAGGACGGCGAGATAAAAGCGCATGCCCGAAACGCGTTAAGCCATTGGCATGGCTAGCGTTTTCCGGTGCATGCCGGCCGGTCGCGGGCATGCTGCCCGAATTATTCCAATGTTTTCAATGCTTCGGCATGCACGACCAGTTTCAGATCACAACCTGGGGCACAGTCATGAGCGAGGGTGATCGCGACTTCCGCATCAAGCCAGGCCGGATCCGTTCGACGAAGGCGCAGAAGGCCAAGGGCTTCGTCAATCAGGTCCTCGCCGCGGCCAAGCGCGCAGGCCACATCTCTGGCGGCGCTCCATCGGGCAAGCCGGGCCGCCGGCTCGGCCGCTCGACCTTCGGACGCGGGCGCAATGTCTTCGGACGCTCCCGCATCTTCTCCTCGCATCGCCGCGTCGTCATCAAGGCGCGTATCGCCCGCCATCAGGGGCGGGCATTCCGTTCAGCACCGCTCTCCGCCCATGTCTCGTATCTCAAGCGCGAGGGCGTCAGCCGAGATGGAGAGAAGGGCGTGATGTTCGACGCCAACAACGATCGTGCCGAAGATCTCGCCTTCGCCAATCGCTGCAAGGACGACCGGCATCATTTCCGCTTCATCGTCTCGCCGGAGGACGCAGCCGAAATGACCGACCTCAAGGCCTTCACCCGAGATCTGGCGCGCCAGATGGAAGCCGATCTTGGTACCCGCCTCGACTGGATCGCCGTCGACCACTGGAACACCGACAACCCGCATGTGCATCTGCTCTTGCGCGGCGTCGACGACGCCGGCGCCGACCTCGTCGTCTCTCGCGACTATATCAGCCGCGGTCTGCGCTCCCGCGCCGACGATCTCGTCGACATCGAGCTCGGCCCGAAGCCGGAGCACGAAATCCGCAGCGCACTTGAAAAGGAAATCACCGCCGAACGTTGGACGCGGATCGACCGGGAGATCAAGCGCGCAGCCGATGAGACCGGCTACGTCAATCTCAGGCCAGACCGTTCCGCCCCAGCTGATCCGGAGCTCCGGCGCCTCATGGTCGGCCGGCTCCAGCATATCGAGAAGTTAGGGCTCGCCATCCAGGGCAATTCTGGAGAATGGGTCGTTGGTCTCGAAGCCGAACGCACTCTGCGCGATCTCGGCATGCGCGGCGATATCATCAAGACGATGCACCGCGCCTTCACCGAGCGCGGCCAGGATCGCGGCGTTGGCGATTATGCGGTCGACGGCGGAACCTCCGGCTTGCCGATCATTGGGCGCCTTGTCGATCGCGGCCTTCACGACGAGCTGACCGGCGAGGCCTACGCCGTCATCGATGGGGTCGACGGTCGTGCTCACCATGTCCGCCTCCGGGGCGTCGAAGCCTTCGATCTGGCTCCCGCAAATGGCGGCATTGTTGAAGTCCGTCACTTCAGTGGCACGCACGACCAACGCCCGACATTGGTGCTTGCGTTGCGGTCCGATCTCGACCTTCAAGCGCAGGTCACAGCACCCGGTGCTACCTGGATCGATCATCGCCTAGTCGAGCGCGATGCCATGCCGCTGTCGGAGGCCGGTTTTGGCCGCGAAGTACGCGAGGCCATGCAGGCGCGGGCCGAACTTCTCGCCGATCAAGGACTCGCCCGGCGCGACGGCCAGCGTATCATCATGCAACGCGATCTCCTCGCCACGCTCCGCCGCCGCGAGCTCGATGCCGTCGGCGAGAAGCTTTCGGCCGAGACCGGTCTGCCGCATGTGAAAACGATAGCCGGCCAGCACGTCGCGGGCGTCGTGCGCCAGCGGCTTGCTCTCTCGTCCGGCCGCTTCGCGATGATTGATAGCGGTCTCGGCTTCCAGCTCGTGCCGTGGTCGCGCGACCTCGATCGCAACCTCGGTCAGCATGTCGCCGGCATGACCAAGGTCAGCGGCGGCATAGAACTCACTGTCGGCCGCAAGCGCGACCTCGGCCTCTGACAACCACGGAAAGAGATCACGCATGTCAGCGACCAAAATCCTCTGGGGGCCAATCGCACTGGTCCTCCTGATCGTGATCGCCACGACCTGGGCTGCGACCCAATATGTTGCCTGGCAGCTTGGGTATCAGGCGCAGCTCGGCACGCCCTGGTTCAGGCTCGGTGGTGTCGCGATCTACTATCCGCCCGCGTTTTTCTGGTGGTGGTACTTCTTCGAAGCCTACGCGCCCGCGATCTTTAACAAAGCTGCCTTCATTGCGGCCTCAGGCGGCTTCATCGCGATCGCCGTCGCCATCGGCATGTCGGTCTGGCGCGCTCGCGAGGCCAAGAACGTCCAGACCTACGGCTCTGCCAGATGGGCCCAAAGGACGGAGGTGGAGGCCGCAGGGCTTCTCGGATCAGACGGCGTCGTGCTTGGCCGGCTGGATCACGATTATCTGCGCCATGACGGGCCCGAGCATGTGCTGTGCTTTGCGCCGACACGTTCCGGCAAGGGCGTCGGCCTTGTGGTGCCTACGCTCCTGACCTGGCCGGGCTCGGCAATCGTTCACGACATCAAGGGCGAAAACTGGCAACTCACAGCCGGCTTCCGAAACAGGCATGGTCGCGTACTGCTATTCGATCCAACCAATCCGAAATCAGCCGCCTACAATCCCCTGCTCGAGGTTCGGCGAGGCGATTGGGAGGTGCGCGACGTGCAGAACGTTGCCGATATTCTGGTCGACCCGGAAGGTTCGCTCGATAAACGCAATCACTGGGAAAAGACCAGCCACTCCCTTCTGGTCGGCGCGATCCTGCATGTCCTCTATGCCGAGGAAGATAAAACCCTTGCCGGCGTCGCCGCCTTTCTCTCCGATCCACGCCGCCCGATCGAGGCGACGCTCGCAGCGATGATGACGACGAAGCATCTCGGCGAGGCCGGCCCGCATCCGGTTGTCGCGTCGACGGCGCGCGAGCTCCTCAACAAATCCGACAACGAACGATCCGGCGTGCTGTCTACTGCCATGTCCTTCCTCGGCCTCTATCGCGATCCGGTCATCGCGGAAGTGACTGGCCGTTGCGACTGGCGCATCGCAGATTTCACAGCCGAGGCAAAGGCGACGACGCTCTACATGGTCGTCCCGCCATCGGACATCTCCCGAACAAAGCCACTGATCCGCCTCGTCCTCAACCAGATCGGCCGACGGCTCACCGAGGACCTGCACGCCACGGAACGCAAGCACCGCGTCCTCATGATGCTAGACGAGTTTCCGGCGCTCGGCCGCCTCGATTTCTTTGAGTCCGCGCTTGCCTTCATGGCCGGCTACGGCATCAAGAGCTTTCTCATCGCCCAATCGCTCAACCAGATCGAAAAGGCCTACGGCGCCAACAACTCGATCCTCGACAATTGCCATGTGCGTGTGAGTTTCGCGACCAATGACGAGCGTACCGCCAAACGCGTCTCCGATGCTCTCGGCACAGCCACCGAAATGAAGGCGATGAAGAACTATGCCGGCCACAGGCTCTCGCCATGGCTCGGGCACCTGATGGTCTCGCGTTCAGAAACGGCACGCCCCCTTCTCACCCCGGGTGAAGTCATGCAACTACCACCGGCCGAAGAAATCGTCATGATCGCAGGTACGCCGCCGATACGGGCAAAAAAGGCGCGCTACTATGAGGATGTGCGCTTCCGCGAACGCGTCATGGAGCCGCCGGATCCATCCGAATTGGACAGGACCAGCCGAAGCGACAACTGGTCGACAGTCCTGCCGCAGGATCCCGATCCCGTATCAGCAACCGCTGATGTGCCAGACAGCGCCAATGCGGGGCTGCGCCGCGAACCGGAGCTCCCCGAACACGTGGCCATCGCAAAGGAAACCACGGATCATACGCCTGCTCAGGAGTTCGCGCATTTCCTCGACGACGAGCCGGAGGACGCCGCTCGGCGTCGTCAGGCGCTGCGCCGCCAGATGAGCGGCATCGCACGCCAGGTCGCACTCGACCCGGGCGACGGCATGGAGCTCTAGGGTATGCGTGACAGGCTCAATCTCACCCTGCCGGTGGAGCTCATCGGGCGCATCAACGAGCTTTCCGATCGCAAGAAATTGCCCAGGTCGGCCATCGTGGAGGCGGCTGTCAGTTCGTTCCTGTCGCCTGACCATGCCGATGCACGCGAAGCAGCCTTCGCACGCCGGCTCGACCGACTGTCCAGGCAGATCCAGCGAATGGAGCGTGATCTTGGTGTGACCGCGGAAACCCTCGCCCTTTTCGTGCGCTTCTGGCTTTCGATTACCCCACCACTGCCGCCTGAGGCGCAAGCTGCGGCTCAGGCCAAGGGACGAGAGCGTTTCGAAGGCTTCGTCGAAACACTCGGCAAGCGACTGCAGAAGGGCCAGAGTTTTCTGCGAGAGATTCCAGATGATGTTGATCAGCATCACACGACCGAAGGCGGCCTTTAGGAGCGACCACGATGGTTGAGGCTCACTCGGATTTCGCGGAGAGAATCCAGCGAGTATCGGTCGCGTCTCGGCAATGTCCGTGCCAGGCACCAATGTACCCGACGCCGCCCGCACCGTGCTCGACTTGATAGAGGCAGGAAGCGCAATGCTGGAGCGGGCGTTCGCTTGGATGGTCTTGTGGCGGCTATTCGATCGGCAGAGGCTGCGCATGCTTCACCTGCCCCAACGCGAAGCTCGATTCAATCGAGGCAACGCCTTCGAGGCGGGTGAGCGTTCGCTTGAGGAATGCTTCGTAAGCCTCGAGGTCCTTCACGACGATCCGAAGCAGGTAGTCGCGCTGACCCGTCATCAGGTAGCATTCTACGATCTCCGGCCAGCGCTGGACGGCCCTGGCGAACCGGTCAAGTTCTTCCTCCCGCTGCCGCTCCAGCTTGATCGAGGCGAAGACGCTGATCGGCAGGCCGACCTTCACCTGGTCGACAACGGCCACGTAACTTTTGATCACGCCCATTTCTTCCAGGTTCCGAACCCGGCGGGCGCAGGGCGACGGGGAGAGCCCGACTTCCCGGCTAATCTCGTCGCTCGTCGCATGCGCGTTAGATTGCAGGATTGTCAGGATCTTGCGGTCGATAGCATCGATGATTGGTTTTGCCATGATTTATCACATATCGGGATATTTTTCGCAAAGCCAGCCAATCCTTCCGCTCCTTGCAGTCAAAATCGACTGAAATCGCTGCGATCATCCAGTTATGGTCGTCACGAATTCGAGGGAGGATTTCGTGGAAAAAGACCAACTGGAGTTGCTGGCAGCACTGGAGAAGAAAGTACTGTGGCTCGCCACCTGGATGATCCACAACGCCAACCATATCCGTCCCAATGAGGATGGGCTTAAGGTTGGCGGCCACCAGTCGTCGTCGGCGTCCCTGGCGACGATCATGACGGCGCTTTATTTCGAAATCCTGCGGCCCGAGGACCGAGTGGCGGTCAAGCCGCATGCGAGTCCGGTGTTCCACGCAATCCAGTATCTGTTTGGCAACCAGACCTTGGAAAAGCTGCAGAATTTTCGCGGCTACAAGGGCGCACAATCCTATCCATCCCGCACCAAGGATGTGGACGACGTCGACTTCTCGACCGGTTCGGTCGGCCTCGGCGTTGCGCAGACGCTGTTTGCCTCGCTGGTCCAAGACTATCTGCACACCAAAGGGATGGCCAAGCAGCTGCCCGACGGAAAGATGATCGCGCTAATCGGCGACGCCGAGATGGACGAAGGCAACATCTTCGAGGCGCTTCTGGAAGGGTGGAAGCATGGCCTGCGTAACACCTGGTGGATCGTCGACTACAACAGGCAAAGCCTCGACGCGGTCGTGCGCGAGGGCCTGTGGGAACGGTTCGAATCCCTGTTTCAAAACTTCGGTTGGGATGTCGTTCTGCTCAAATACGGACAGTTGCAGGAGCAGGCTTTTGCCGAACCAGGGGGCGAAGCCCTTCGGCAATGGATCGACCGCTGCCCGAACCAGCTCTATTCGGCCTTGACGTTCCAAGGCGGCGCTGCCTGGAGGAAGCGCCTGCTCGACGATATGGGTGACCAAGGCGCGGTTTCACGGCTGATCGAGAGCCGCAGTGACGAGGAACTGTCGCAACTGATGACCAATCTCGGCGGCCACGACCTGCCGACGCTGATAGAAGCATTCGAAAAGGCCCGTACGCATGACCGCCCGGTCTGCTTCATCGCCTATACGATCAAGGGGTTCGGTCTTCCGCTCGCCGGCCACAAGGACAATCACGCCGGCCTCATGAACCCAGCGCAAGTCGACAGCCTGCGCGCCGCGCATGGTGTGCGGCCTGGCCACGAATGGGAGCCATTCGAAGGCCTTGTCCAACCGGCGGTGCAGGTAGCCAATTTTGTTCGCAAGGCGCCTTTCATAGCCAAGGGCAAGAGGCGCTATGCGTCGGCGCAAATCGACGTGCCCGAGGTATTGCAGGCGCCCGCCCAGCCTCAAATTTCGACCCAGCAGGGTTTTGGCCTGCTGATGCACGAGATCGGCAAACAGGACAGCGAGTTCGCACGGCGCATCGTCACAACCTCACCCGACGTCACTGTGTCTACAAATCTCGGCGCCTGGGTTAACCGCCGCGGCCTGTTCGCGCGAAACGAAATGGCCGACCTGTTTCGTAAGGAACGCATCCCGTCGACCTTCAACTGGGAATTCTCGCCCAAGGGCCAGCACATCGAGCTCGGCATCGCCGAGATGAATCTGTTCATCATGTTGTCGGCGCTGGGTCTTTCGCATTCGATCTTCGGCGAGCGCCTGTTGCCGGTTGGAACCCTCTACGACCCGTTCATCGAACGCGGTCTCGATGCGCTGAATTATGCCTGCTACCAGGACGCCCGCTTCATTGTCGCCGCGACGCCATCCGGCGTCACGCTGGCGCCGGAAGGTGGCGCTCACCAGTCGATAGCGACCCCACTGATCGGCATGGCGCAAGACGGGTTGGCGGCCTTCGAGCCCGCTTTTGTCGACGAACTGGCGACCATACTGCGCTTCTCCTTCGACTACATCCAACGCTCCGGCGAGGCCGTGCCGGACGAGGCAACCTGGCTCAGGGATGCCGTCGGCGGTTCGGTCTACCTCAGGCTTTCAACCCGATCCATCGACCAGGTGAACCGCCAGATCGGCCCCAGACTTTCGGAAGAGATCGTCAACGGCGGCTACTGGATGCGCAAGCCCGGCCCCAATGCCGAGGTGGTGGTCGTCTATATGGGCGCCGTCGCTCCCGAAGCGATCGAGGCGGTCGGGCTGATGGGGGAAGACAGGCGAGATGTCGGCCTGCTCGCCATTACCTCGGCCGACCGGCTCAACGCCGGATGGACTGCGGCCCAGCGGGCACGCGAACGCGGCCTGATACACGCCAGAAGCCATATCGAGCGCCTGCTCGAGGAGATACCGCCCCACTGCAGGCTGATCACAGTGGTCGATGGTCACCCCGCCACGCTGGCGTGGATCGGGTCTGTCCATGGCCACCGCATTCGGCCGCTCGGCGTCGAGCATTTCGGCCAGACGGGCACCATTGCCGATCTATACCGGCACTATGGCATCGACGCGCAGGGCATTGTACGCGCAGCGGAGGCGGTTTCCGGAGCCAAGCCGATACGGCATCTCGGCGTCGTTGCGATGTAAGTTCTACGCATCTAAGGCGGCCCGGCAGCACATGGTAATACGCCGCGAGCAGGCGACGGACGAGCGTTCCCTCATAGGCCGCTACCCATGTGCCATCCGCCAAAACAGCAATGTCGTTTCTGTTTCCGACAGATGCTTCCGCAAGTCATGAGATCGCATCATGCTGGTATCGATCACCAGATGCCTGGTCATAAGACGTAGCTCCCCGCCATTCGCCTGTATTTTCACGCTACTCTACTACGCCCCCTGAAACCTGTTGAACCTGCCTGATTTCTGGCTCTCTTAATCATCCCCGATCAGGGTCGCGCGGCGCGCCACCGGAACGAGAACGGGGACTACGTGGCGACTTCTCAACGACACTCAGAAGCATCCTCGCGCGGTGCGCGCATGCTGCGCACCGCACTGGGACCCGCGATCGCCGGGTTTCTGGAAGATCCGTCCATCGTCGAGGTGATGCTGAACCCCGATGGGCGGCTCTGGATCGATCGCCTCTCCGGCGGGCTTGAAGATACAGGTTCGACGCTCTTGGCCGCGGACGGCGAACGCATCATTCGCCTCGTCGCCCACCATATCGGCGCCGAAGTACATCCCGGCAATCCACGTGTTTCGGCCGAACTGCCCGAAACGGGAGAGAGGTTCGAAGGGCTGCTGCCGCCTGTCGTCGCAGCACCCGCCTTTGCGATCCGAAAGCCGGCTGTCGCCGTCTTCACCCTCGACGACTACGTCGCAGCCGGCGTCATGACCGCGCAGCAGGCAACTGCGCTACGTCAGGCTGTTGCGGCGCGCGCCAACATTCTCGTCGCTGGTGGCACGTCGACCGGCAAGACCACGCTCACCAATGCGCTTCTTGCGGAAGTCGCCAAGACCTCGGATCGCGTCGTCCTGATCGAGGACACGCGCGAGCTGCAATGCGCCGCGCCCAATCTCGTAGCCCTTCGTACCAAAGAAGGCGTCATCTCCCTCTCCGATCTCGTTCGATCGTCGCTTCGCCTGCGCCCCGACCGCATTCCCGTGGGCGAAGTGCGCGGCTCCGAAGCGCTCGATCTTCTCAAAGCCTGGGGCACCGGCCATCCCGGCGGCATCGGCACCATCCATGCAGGCACTGGTATCGGCGCCCTGCGGCGCCTCGAGCAACTCATCCAGGAAGCCGTTGTCACCGTCCCGCGCGCATTGATCGCCGAAACCATCGATCTCGTCGCGGTCCTTTCCGGGCGCGGTTCCGCCCGACGACTTGCTGAACTTGCTCGCGTCGAGGGGCTCGACCCCGGCGGCGACTACCGAATCGCCCCCATCACCTCCAACAACGAAGGAACCTCCTGATGAACCCGCCCTTTTCCCAAGCCGGACGCCGTATCGCGGCATTCTGCTCGGTCGCCGCCCTTGCACTTGCGATTGCCCCTGCCGCACACGCCGCAGGCTCGTCCATGCCCTGGGAACAGCCTCTGCAGCAGATCCTGCAGTCGATCGAAGGACCGGTCGCCAAGATCATCGCCGTAATCATCATCATCGTGACCGGTCTGACGCTCGCCTTCGGCGACACCTCGGGCGGCTTCCGGCGACTGATCCAGATCGTCTTCGGCTTGTCGATCGCCTTCGCCGCATCAAGCTTCTTCCTCAGCTTCTTTAGCTTCGGCGGCGGAGCGCTCGTCTGATGGAGGAACCAGTCCCAGGGTTCAGAGCACCCGTACATCGGGCGCTTACAGAGCACATCCTGCTCGGTGGCGCCCCCCGCTCAATCGCCATCCTGAACGGCACGTTGGCCACGGCCCTCGGGCTCGGCCTGCGGCTCTGGATCGTCGGGATCGCGCTGGGGATGATCGGACACCTTGCTGCCGTCTGGGCGGCCAAGCGCGATCCAATGTTCGCCGAGGTTGTGCGCAGGCATCTGCGCATCCCCGGCCACCTCAGGGCGTGAGGTAATCGCCATGATGAACCTCGCCGAATATCGAAACCGAAATGCCCGCCTCTCGGACTTCTTGCCTTGGGCAGCGCTCGTGCGCGAGGGCGTTGTCCTCAACAAGGACGGCAGTCTCCAGCGCAGTGCCCGATTCCGCGGCCCGGATCTCGACAGCTCTGTTGCAGCCGAATTGGTCGCCATCTCCAGCCGTCTCAACAACGCTTTCCGGCGCCTTGGCTCGGGTTGGGCGATCTTCGTCGAAGCGCAGCGTCATGCAGCCGCCGCCTACCCGGAAAGCACATTCGCAGACGCCGCTTCCGCCCTGGTCGATGCCGAACGCAAGGCCGGCTTCGAAGAGACCGGGGCCCACTACGAGTCCAGCTACTTCCTGACCTTCACCTATTTGCCCCCGGCCGAGGACACCGCGCGTGCGGAAAGCTGGCTCTATGAAGGCAAAGCCGAAAGCAGCGTCGATCCGCACGAGATCGTCGTCGGCTTCATCGACCGCACCGACCGGGTGCTGCAACTCGTCGAAGGTTTCATGCCGGATTGCGCATGGCTCGATGACGTTGAGACGCTGTCTTATCTCCATGCCTGCATTTCAACCGAACGTCATCGAGTGCGCGTTCCCGAGACGCCGATGTATCTCGACGCGTTGCTCGCGGATCGGCCCCTCGCCGGCGGGCTGGAGCCGCGTCTTGGCGACCAACATCTTCGTGTTCTCACCATCGTCGGCTTTCCGAGCGCGACCACACCTGGAATCCTCGACGAGCTCAATCGCCTCGCATTCCCCTATCGTTGGTCGACCCGCGCAATCCTCCTCGACAAGGCTGACGCGACGAAGCTGCTGACAAAGATCAGGAGGCAATGGTTCGCAAAGCGCAAGTCGATCGCAGCAATCCTCAAGGAGGTGATGACCAACGAGGCTGCTGCTTTGGTCGACACAGACGCGGCCAACAAGGCTGCCGACGCCGATCTCGCCCTGCAGGAACTGGGCGCCGACTATGCCGCACAGGCTTATGTCACTGCGACGCTCACCGTCTGGGATGCCGATCCGCGTGTCGCCGACGAAAAGCTGCGGCTCGCCGAGAAGGTCATCCAGGGGCGCGACTTCACATGCACGCCCGAGACCATAAATGCCGTCGACGCCTGGCTAGGTTCGTTGCCCGGTCACGTCTACGCCAATGTGCGGCAACCGCCGCTCTCCACGGTCAATCTAGCCCACATGATCCCGCTTTCGGCTGTTTGGGCAGGACCACAAAAAGATGAGCATTTCGCAGCGCCCCCTCTGCTATACGGTAAGACCGAAGGCTCAACCCCGTTCCGTTTTTGCCTTCATGTCGGCGATGTCGGTCACACGCTGATCGTAGGCCCAACAGGTGCTGGCAAATCAGTGCTGCTCGCCCTGATGGCACTGCAGTTCCGCCGCTATCGCCATTCGCAGGTCTTCGCCTTCGATTTCGGCGGCTCGATCCGCGCCGCTACGCTCGCCATGGGCGGCGACTGGCACGATCTTGGTGGCGACCTGACTGGTGATACTGGCGAGCCGGTACAACTCCAGCCACTCGCGCGCATCCATCACGTACCGGAGCGTGCCTGGGCAGCTGACTGGATTGTCTCGATCCTGGTACGTGAAAGCGTCACGATCACGCCAGAGATCAAGGAGCATCTGTGGTCGGCACTGACCTCTCTCGCCAGTGCTCCGGTCCACGAGCGCACAATCACCGGCCTCAACGTCCTGCTCCAGTCAAATGACCTGAAACAGGCACTACGCCCCTACTGCGTCGGAGGTCCTTATGGCCGGCTACTTGACGCCGAGTTCGAGCGGATCGGCGAGACATCTATCCAGGCCTTCGAAACCGAGGGGCTGGTCGGTACGGCTGCCGCGCCTGCGGTGCTTTCTTATCTCTTTCACCGCATCGAGGACCGGCTCGACGGGTCGCCTACGCTCATCATCATCGACGAGGGTTGGCTCGCACTCGACGACGATGGCTTCTCCGGCCAGATCCGGGAGTGGCTGAAGACGTTGCGCAAAAAGAACGCCAGCGTCGTCTTCGCCACGCAATCGCTGTCCGACATCGACCGCTCCGCGATCGCGCCCGCTATCATCGAGAGCTGCCAGACCCGGTTCTTGCTGCCGAACGAACGCGCAATCGAACCGCAGATCACCGCTATCTACCGACGTTTCGGCCTCAACGATCGCCAGATCGAGATCCTGGCGCGCGCGACGCCTAAGCGCGACTACTATTGCCAGTCTAGGCAGGGCAACCGGCTCTTTGAACTCGGGCTTTCCGAGGTCGCTCTCGCGCTTTGCGCCGCATCCTCAAAAACCGACCAGACGCTGATTGCGCAGATCCTCGGTGAACATGGCCGCGACGGCTTCCTCGCCGCCTGGCTGCGCGCCCGCGGCGTCGATTGGGCGGTCGACCTCATCCCCAACCTCACCAATCTCGTCCCCCAGTATGAGAAGGAACCCACGCCATGACCACCCAACCCTCAACGCTTCGCGCCGCCTTGATTGCGGCAACGGTTCTTTCTGTGACCGGAGCGCTTTCGCCCGCGCTGACGAGCCCGGCGCACGCCTTCTTTGGTCGGATTGTCTACGATCCGACCAACTACGCACAGAACGTGCTCACCGCTGCCCGCACGCTTGAGCAGATCAACAACCAGATCAAAAGTCTCCAGAATGAAGCGCAGATGCTCATCAACCAGGCGAGGAACCTGGCGAGCCTACCGTACTCGTCTCTCCAGCAGCTTCAGCAGTCGGTCCAGAAGACGCAGCAGCTTCTCAGCCAGGCGCAGAACATCGCCTTTGACGTGCAGCAGATCGACCAGATGTTCGAACAGAAATATGGCAGCGTCTCCTTGTCGGCCTCCGATCAAGAGCTCGTCGCCAACGCGCGGACACGCTGGAAAAACACCGTGGGTGGCTTGCAGGACGCCATGCGAGTGCAGGCAGGTGCCGTGGAAAACATCGAGACCAATCGTGCCCAGATGTCGGCTCTGATCGGCCAGAGCCAGAATGCCGCCGGCGCGCTTCAGGCAACACAAGCCGGCAACCAGCTACTGGCGCTCCAGGCTCAGCAACTCGCCGATCTCACTGCAGTCATCGCTGCCAATGGCCGGGCGCAGGCACTCACCGACGCCGAACGTGCAGCCGCTGCCGAACAGGGCCGGGAGCAGCGCCGCCGCTTCCTGACCCCGGGTTCCGGCTATGAGCCCGGCAATGCCCGCATGTTCAACAATGGCAACTGACGGCCAGAGGAGAACATCGATGGATGGCAAGATGCTTGCGCGCCTCGGCGCAGTCGTGTTCGTCGCTGTCGCCGTCACGGCGACAGCGATTGAACTGACCCGGAAGCAACCAGTGCCCGCGACGGCGCCGGTGCTGGTTCTACGGCCCGAGGCCAATCAACTGCACGAGAGACAGCGCCGGTGCCAGCAGCTTGGACTGAAGGCGGCTGAAGACGTCGAATGCCTGCGCGTTTGGGCAGAAACACGCGACCTGTTCCTTGGTCGCACGCCCGTGCCTCCTGCTCCGCGAATTCAGGAAGAGCGGTGAAGCATGGGAGGCGCCGGCGTTATCGACAACTTCCTCGGAGTCTTCGCCCGTTACATCGACAGTGGGTTTGGCCTTTTGGGCGGAGAAGTCGCCTTCATCGCCACCACGCTGATCGTCATTGACGTGACGCTGGCAGCTCTGTTCTGGAGCTGGGGCGCTGACGACGACATCATGGCGCGGCTGGTCAAGAAGACACTGTTTGTCGGCGTCTTCGCCTATCTCATCTCCAACTGGAACAATCTCGCAAACATCGTCTTCGACAGTTTCGCGGGCCTCGGCCTCAAGGGCTCCGGCACGGGGTTCTCGACGGCGGACCTGATGCGCCCCGGCAAGGTGGCACAAACCGGCCTCGATGCAGCCAGGACGCTGCTTGCGTCCATCTCCGACTTGATGGGATGGGTGGCATTCTTCGAGAACTTCATCCAGATCGCCTGCCTGCTCTTCGCCTGGGCGCTCGTCATCCTCGCCTTCTTCATTCTGGCGATTCAGCTCTTCGTCACACTGATAGAATTCAAGCTGACCACCTTGGCCGGCTTCGTGCTGATCCCCTTCGGACTGTTCGGCAAGACGGCCTTCATGGCCGAACGTGTGCTCGGAAACGTTGTCTCCTCCGGCATCAAGGTGCTGGTGCTCGCCGTGATCATCGGCATCGGCTCGACATTGTTCAGCCAGTTCACGCAAGGTTTCGGCGGCCAGACCCCGAGCATCGACGACGCGATGGCTGTCGTGCTCGCTGCCCTGTCGCTGCTGGGTCTCGGCATCTTCGGTCCCGGCATTGCGTCGGGGCTTGTCAGCGGTGGACCCCAGCTTGGCGCCGGAGCGGCGGTGGGCACGGGTCTTGCGGCAGGTGGTATGACGCTGGCCGCTGCTGGTGCTGCTGGTCTTGCGGCCAAGGGCGGCGCTGCCGCCGTCTCGGCTGGCGCGGCAGCCGTCCGTGGCGGTGCACTCGCTTCTGGCGCGGCGTCATCTGCCTATTCGCTCGCCTCCCTCGGTCAGTCCGGCGCGGCCGGTAGCGCCTCCGGACTGGGGGGCGTTGCACATGTCGCAGGCAACGCGGCGACATCGCCGCTTCGCAGGGCTGCCGCTAGCGTCAGGTCAAGCTTCGCCGACGGCGTCAAGGCCGGCTTCAGCGCGACCGGCGGCTCCTCGACCATGGGCTCGGTCGGAGGCACGGCTGAGGCTGCGCCAGCTTCCACCATCCATGCGCCCGGCTGGGCGCAGCGTATGCGTCGGTCCGGCCACATGAGCCATGCTGTCCAGACAACCGCCCACGCCATCCGCTCCGGCGACAGCCATGCCTCCGCCTCTTCCGTCAACCTTCAGACAAGTGATCGTTCATGAACCTCTTCAGGCGACCCGCCGCGCATTACGGCAAGACACCTCAACCCGAGACCCCCTATCAAAAGGCCGCGCAGGTCTGGGACGAACGCATCGGCTCGGCCCGCGTTCAGGCCAAGAATTGGCGCTACATGGCGTTTGGATCGTTGATCCTTTCCGGCGTGTTCGCCGCGGCACTCGTCTGGCAGTCGACGCGCGGGACCGTCGTGCCCTGGATCGTGCAAGTCGACAATCTCGGTCAGGCGCAAGCTGTCGTGCCGGCAAGCGCCGACTATCGGCCAACCGATCCGCAGATCGCATGGCATCTCGCCCGCTTCATCGAACAGGTCCGCTCGATCCCGGCGGACCCGATCATCGTCCGCCAGAATTGGCTGCGTGCCTATGACTGGACCACGGATCGCGGTGCTGCGGCGCTCAACGACTATGCTCGCACCAACGACCCATTCACCAAGGTCGGCAAGCAACAAATCGCGGTTGAAGTCTCCTCGGTGATCCGCGCCTCGCCAGATTCGTTCCGCGTCGCCTGGACCGAACGCCATTACGAGAGCGGGAAGCTCTCCACGACCCAGCGCTGGACTGCAATCCTGACCAACGTGATCCAGCCGCCACGCGATGCCGAAAGGCTCCGCGCCAATCCGCTCGGCATCTATGTCAATGCCATCAACTGGTCACAGGAGATGAGCCAATGAACCGGCCGACGATCCGCAGAGGCGGCAACCCGTCCTTCCGCAAATCCGTAACTCCAGTCCTTTTGCTTTCCGCCATGCTCGCGGGCTGCGCCACCAGCAAACCGCCTGTGATCAGCTACGACGCCGACGTGCCGCCCCTCCCTGCGATCCCCATGGCTGCGGCAGATGTCAAACAGAAGGCTCTCCATATCCCGCCTGCCTGGACCCCGGCACGTGGCGGTAGTGCCGCCTTGACCCCGACAGCGCGTGTCGAGAATGCCAATGCCGCCGCGCGCGTCCAGCCACGCCGCGAAGGCTATTACAATGCCATCCAGATCTATCCCTGGAGCGAAGGCGCCCTCTACCAGGTCTATGCCGCGCCCGGGCAGATCACCAACATCGCGCTCGAACTCGGCGAGAGTCTGACCGGCGCAGGCCCGATCGCCGCCGGTGACACCGCTCGCTGGATCATCGGAGACACCGAGAGCGGTAGCGGGATCACCCGGCGTACACATGTGCTGGTAAAGCCTACACGCGCCGACATCTCGACCAACCTGGTCATCACCACCGACCGGCGCACCTACATGATCGAGCTGCGTTCCGGCGAAAAGCCATATATGCCGGCGGTGGCCTGGGCCTATCCAAAGCAGCCAGCCGGACAGCGCCAAGCCATTCCGGCAACACCACTCATTCCGGCTGCCGCAGCGCGGAACTATCGCTACGGGCTTAAGGGCGACAATCCACCTTGGCGGCCTGTCGCTGTCTATGATGACGGCCGGCGCGTCTTTGTCGAGTTTCCACGCGGCATCGTGCAGGGCGAGATGCCGCCACTGTTGATCATCGGGCCGGACGGCGAAGCCCAGATCGCCAACAGCCGCATCTACCAACACGTCCTGATCGTCGATCGCCTGTTCGGCGCAGCCGAACTTCGTCTTGGCGGCGGGGATCGGCAGCAGACCGTAAGGATTGTGCGCACTGATGGAAGGCCCTCGTCATGAGTGAGACAGACAATGTCGCTCCGATGCGCCTTCGCGCCGAAACACCGCGCATCACCCGCCTGTCGCCAAAGGTCATCGTCGGCGTCGGCGTCGTCGCCTTGCTCGGCATCGGCGGTGCACTGATTTATGCGCTTCAGACGCGCGTGCCCGGCGCCGACGACCAAGAGCTCTACTCGACCGCCAATCGGCAACCCGCCGACGGTCTCGCCGGCTTGCCGCGCGACTATGCCGGCCCGATCCTCGGGCCGGCGCTACCCGGCGATCTCGGCCGGCCTATCCTCGATGCACAGAACAGGGGGCAGCCCGTGGTACCACCCACGATCATGGCACCGCCTGTCGATGAGGCGGAACAGCGCCGGCGCGCCGAGGAAGAGGCCGCACGGACGAGCACAGTCTTTTTCCAATCACGGGGAGGATCAGCCGGGACGGTCGGGAGAGGCGAACAGGAAGCGGCTTTTCCGGGCCTTGATCTGAGCGGCCAGCTTGGGCAACAGACCATGCAAGACAAACAACTGGCTTTCCTCAACGCCGCCGCCGACAGAAATACAGTGGCGCGCGACCGCGTCATGCCACCGGCATCGCCCTTCGTCCTCCAGGCTGGCGCTGTCATCCCGGCCGCACTCATAACTGGCATCAGGTCCGATCTGCCTGGACAGGTCACCGCGCAGGTGACGGAGAACGTTTACGACAGCCCAACCGGCCGCGCCCTGCTCGTGCCGCAGGGCACCCGGATCATCGGGCAGTATGACAGCAACGTCCAATTCGGTCAGCGCCGCGCACTTCTTGTCTGGAACCGGCTCATTTTTCCGAGTGGCCGTTCCATAGTTCTCGAGCGTCTGCCGGGCGCCGATACGCAAGGCTATGCCGGCCTCGAGGATGGGGTGGACTATCACTGGTGGGATCTGGCCAAGGCCGCCGGTCTCTCCACGCTGCTCGCCGCCGGCGCGGAGTTGGCGATCAACGACGAGCACCGGCTGTTGCGCGCAATTCGCGACGGAGCGCAGGATACGATCAACGATGCCGGCCAACAGATAATTCGCAGGCAGCTCACCGTCGCGCCGACGCTGACCATCCGGCCGGGTTTCCCGGTACGCGTCATCGTCACGCGTGATCTCGTGCTGGAGCCCTATGGAGCAACGCAATGACCAAGCTGAAACTACACCCCATCGCCGACGACAGGCCCGTCAAGGTAACGTTGGAGCTTCCAGCGTCGCTGCATCGCGATCTCAAGACTTATGCCGACATCCTCAGCCGCGAGAGCGGTCAGTCGGCAACCGAGCCCATCCGTCTGATCGTACCGATGCTCCAGCGCTTTATCGCGACAGATCGCGGGTTTGCGAAGGCTCGGCGGACGCCTCATCTGAATCCGTAGCGCAGGCGCAGCCTGTTGACGGCTGTTCCAGTCCGGAGACGCCACCTAGTCCTGTATGTGCGAGATTCCCGCCGCCTGTACGACGCATTGATTTTGGTCCTTCTCCTCTCGATCACAATCGCCTTCAGTCACCTCCAACGAAAAATCGAAGGAGAGATCGATGGCCCAGGAGAGGGATTTCGCGATCAAGCGGACGATTCGACGCAAGGAGCTGCGGCAGATCATACCGCTGGCCGACAGCACCATCTACGAAATGGAGCAGCGAGGGCAATTCCCCCGCCGCTTCGCCCTCACACCGAGATGCGTGGTCTGGGATCTCAGTGAGGTTCACACCTGGCTCGCAGCCCGTAGAGCCACTCCAATCCAGCGCACACCAGCGCCGGACCTCAGCAAACGGCGACCTAGATCGTCAAAATAGACAGAGCAGGCTCGTTGACACAATCGCCTGGGGCGCAGGCCCGGTCCTCGTCAACTCATGTGCCATCCACCAGCCTTGCTGATAAACGCATCCCGCTCCCTGGCCGCGTCGGGTATTTCTATCTCCAAAGCGCCGAGCAAAGCTCTGATGTTGGACGCAATCAAGTCTGCGAAGCGCTTCTCATTTTTTTCGAGAGCCTTCAGATGGCTGGCCAGCGCAAACGCAATATCTCTCGCGTATCGCTGAGCCAGGCGCCTCCGTCCCGCAGCGTTTTCGATCCCTAGCGCTTGGAAAAACGCGTCGAGCGCGCTCGGCGTAACTTCGTCGAGCGTCTTTGCCTCACCGATGCTGTAAGGCAGTTCGTCAGTCAGGCTGTCGTCCAGTCGCGTGGGCAGAATGTCGTAGCGCGGCGCCAGGCGGACACGGCCGCCCGGCTCGTAAAGGAGAGCGAAATTCTTGGCATGGCCATCGGCATTACCCACCAAGAGATCAAATATCGTGGCTTGAATGAAGGCTTCCTTGGCCCGGGCAGGGTCAACGGTCTGTTCAAGTATCTTGCGAATGCCGGAAACATCAAAACGACGGCCTTCCCTCCCTCGCCGCTCATACTTCATCGAGGCAGGCAGCCCGAGAGCCTGGGCGAAATCCTCTTGATGCAGGCGTACGACCCTGCCCAGCCTATCTCGCCCGCGGTCGAAACGGGTGACGAGAAGGGCTTCGATTCCCCCAACCGGAAGCGCTGTAGCTTCCGCCGTCTCCATACCCAATTTCCGCGACAGATCCATCGCCTCTGCCTCATACCGCGCATCACGCTTATGCCCCTGATCCGGCACCTTCAGAATGTGCGTTGTTGGCGCACCTGATCCCGGGTTCGGTTCGGCAAACCTTCCGTCCGGAAGAACTGTCAATGCGATCTTGCTTTGCACACCAGCCAGCGGAGATGGATCCTCCATTCCGGTGGGCAAACGCGTGCGATTGTGGAGTGCCTCGACAATCGCAGCGAGCCGGTCTGGTGGTATAGGGACATAGTCCCGTTCGTAGTCGCCCGGAACCTTGGCAGGCGGCGATCCCATTGGGAGGACAGAGAGAGCCCCTGCACAGTCCTTCCCGAGATGAAACAGCAGGCCAGCGATGTCGTCTCGGGCAAGCCCCTCTCGCTCCATCACTTCCGTTAGCGCGCCGTCTCGCTCCTGAAGGAGATTGTCGAAAAAGGCCCGCGCGGCAACATCGGGGTAAGGCCCCCCAACGAGCGGAAGAGACAAAGATAAGGGGGCGGCATCGGGGTTCGCGAGATAGCGTCTGTTGTATCCGAAAGCGACGGCACCCCTTTCGTCACGTACGAAGACGCCAACAGGATCATCAAAACCATCCAGCCTTACATCAAGGGCAAGAAGATCCACGTCAGTCACCTCTGCCGAGCAAAGAGCGATATGCCGGCCGTGCGGGCGACCTTCAGAACTTTGCCCAGTTCGAGAGTCGGCTTGCCGTTTTCCAGCTCGGACAGAAACCTGCGCCCGACACCCGCCAGGTCAGCGAAGCTCTGCTGCGATAGATGGCGGGTTTCGCGTGCGCGACGCACCAGCAGTCCGAGATCTGAAGGAGAGACCACCTCCAACCCTTCCGCTTCCGTGTCACGAATAGCCCGCGACGCGATCGCATTATCGTCTCCCGTCGCCCTATTCTGCTGTTTATACGAATCCTGAACCGAATGCGGCAGGGAGACCCGTACACCTTGCGGCATGTCCGGAAGCTGAAGGTCGATCTTCGGCGCCACTTCGGAGCCCCCCCCAAACAGGGTATCTGCACCCTCAGACTGCAAGAGCGCCTTGGCGAGATCTGTTGCGTTTAGTTTGAGGCCATGGTCCGATGGCAACAATCCCTCCCCGAGGTTTGTGAGCGCATCTTTGGGAACGGTGAAATCAGCAAGGTGTTTCGCCAGGTCTTTAGTTGACTCAGGAAACGGGCGTGGCAGCGTGACCTGAACTGGTTCCAGCAAATCCGGGATCTGGAGGTCGATCTTGGGCGGTAGAGTTGGCAAATGCTTGTCAAAGTCGCTGGCAATCCCCAATCGCGAAAACGCCTTGACGAGATCTGTCGCGCTTAGAAATGGCGCGTTGATATCGGCAGCGTGCTTCGCCAGGTCTTGAGAGACAACCTGCCCAGCAAGCTTCGCAAGCTCCGTAGCGCTTTTGTCACTCAGAGTGGATTGAGGTTTCTTACTCGCCATATGTTTGCTCCCGATCGGGAACATAGCGACATGCCATCGATGTTTCAAGGGGAGGCTGATCCCGATCGGTATCATAGATCGAAATCAGCTCCCGAACGGGATCAGTTGGACGAAAAACGTTCACTTGAAACCACACCGCTACCGCTCGGGAGCAGGACACTCTGAAGGCGCGCATAAGACCGCACCCAGGGCTTACGGTGTTGCTGTCTAGTGGCTTTCCGCGGGGAAAAGCGGGCCCTTCACGTGGACCAGAGCAGCGAGAGCGGCGCCTCCTGAAGCTGTCGCCCCCCGAAAGTCATCCGCTTTATCGTTGCCAACGCCTTGAATGCCAACGGCCACGCCGATCTTCGATAATCACGTCGACTTCATCGCGGTCCTTTGTATCCGGCCAATTTAAAGCGAGATTACGTCCATTCTTAAGCAAGAGACCGTCAATCTTTCGCCTGCACAGAGCTGCCGGAACTGTCGGCACGAGACTTCGGCGCATTTGCTGCATCTGGTGCATCGGTGCCGGCGATAGGCGCCGATCACCGCGCGTTCAAAGAGATGGATCAGGCTCAAAGATCGGCAGCGAGGGCGGGATGAGAACAACCGCATGTCGCCGACCTTCGATCCAGGCGTCCACCATATCAGACCATTCCTGCATCATATGGCGGCGCTGCAGTTCGTACTCGGCCTTATTGTAGACGCCTCGTGACGAGCGACCATCTTCATGTGCGAGGCATTTTTCGATCCAATCGCTGTTGAAGCCCAGTTCATTGAGTAGCGTCGACCCCGTCCGCCTCAGATCGTGCACGGTGAAGGCCTCAAGGGGCAGACCGTCCTTCTTCGCCTGCTCGACGACAAGGTAGGTGACCCGATTAAATGTGGCCCGCGACATTGGCGCATCGGCATCATAGCGTGAAGGCAGCACGTAACGAGAGTTACCGGCGCAGGTCTTCAGCGCGATGAAGATGTCGAGCATCTGACGCGACAGATACACATTGTGCGCCTTGGACCGCTTCATGCGCTCCTTCGGGATCGACCAGACTGCGTTTCCGAAATCCACCTCATCCCAGGTCGCATCCTGAAGCTCGCTCTTTCGAACCATGGTCAACAGAAAGAGCTTCATTCCCAACCGAATGGTCGGAAGGGTTGCGATCTTCTCCAGGGTCTTCAACATCACACGGATTTCGGCCGGCGACAGCGAACGATCGCGTGGCACGAAATGCGCGATAGACGCGGGCCCCACTTCATCTGCGGGATTAGCGACCTTCTCCCCGTGCAGGATGGCAAAGCCATAAATCTGCTTCAGGATATCGCGCACATGGATTGCGGTCGCGGGTGCCCCTCGCTGGACAATCTTTGCGCAATGGGCACGCAGATCGTCAGGCGTGATTTCTGTGAGCAGGCGGTTTCGCCAGACAGGCAATAAATCGCGCTCGAAGATTGATCGGCGCATCGCGCGCGTGCTCTCGGCCATAGGCGCTCCTTCAAGCCACTTCACGCCCAACTCGCCGAAGCTCCTGGCCTCCTTCAGGCGCCGCTTATCGCGCTGCTTTTCCAGCGCAGGAGACCGCCCCTCGCGAACCGCCCGCCGGGCATCGAGACAAAGCTCGCGCGCTTTGGCAAGTGAAATACCATCCCGGCCGTACCTGCCGAGATAGACCGTCTCGCGCCGACCATTGATCCTGTAATCCAGGCGAAATGAGATCGCGCCGCTAGGCATGACGCGAACGTACATGCCGTCGCGGTCCGCCACCTTGTACATTTTTTGCTTTGGCCTCAATGACTTAAGGGCAACATCCGTCAACATGCGAGCACTTCCTCCGGAAAGTACCGTCAGGGGTATTTCAGAGGCTCGTGGCGAATAAATCTGTTTTAATTCAATGAGTTATTCGCCAAAAAGTACCGTCACGACCCTCGTTTCCTGTGACGGTACTTTCGAAAGTCGCGGAGCGCAATATGGGGGAGGCCCGTCAGAACGCACGACAGGTCCGTCTGCTGCCTGCCGATTGTCCTCGACAGGCCTAAACAGAATTTATCTTTTATTACAGGCAGTTAGATCGCAGCGTAGCGTACTTTTGGATACGGCCGGATGGGCCTGAATCATTCCCACTCGATCGTGCCGGGCGGCTTCGAGGTGACGTCGTAAACGACACGGTTGATGCCGCGGACCTCGTTGATGATGCGGGTGGCGGCTTGGCCGAGGAAGTTCATGTCGTAATGGTAGAAGTCGGCGGTCATGCCGTCGACCGAGGTCACCGCGCGGAGCGCGCAGACGAACTCGTAGGTACGACCGTCGCCCATGACGCCGACGGTCTGGACCGGCAAAAGCACGGCAAAGGCCTGCCAGATCGCGTCGTAGAGGCCGGCCTTGCGGATCTCGTCGAGATAGACCGCATCGGCCTCGCGCAGGATTTCGAGCTTCTCGCGGCTGATGCCGCCCGGGCAACGGATGGCGAGGCCCGGTCCGGGGAACGGATGGCGGCCGATGAAGCTGTCCGGCAGGCCGAGTTCCTTGCCAAGCACGCGGACCTCGTCCTTGAACAGCTCGCGCAGCGGCTCGACCAGCTTCATGTTCATGCGCTCGGGCAGGCCACCGACATTGTGGTGCGACTTGATGGTCACCGAGGGACCGCCGGTGAAGGAGACGCTCTCGATGACGTCGGGGTAAAGCGTGCCCTGGGCGAGGAAGTCGGCGCCGCCGAGCTTCTTGGCCTCTTCCTCGAACACTTCGATGAACAGGCGGCCGATGGTCTTGCGCTTCTTTTCCGGATCGGACTCGCCTTCGAGCGCCGAGATGAAGCGGTCGGAGGCGTCGACGAGGATCAGCGGCAGATTGTAGTGCTCGCGGAACATGGCGACGACGTCGGCCGCCTCGTTCTTGCGCATCAGGCCGTGGTCGACGAGGATGCAGGTGAGCTGGTCGCCGACGGCCTCGTGGATCAAGAGTGCCGCGACCGAGGAGTCGACGCCGCCCGAAAGGGCGCAGATGACCTTCTTGTCGCCGACCTGCTGGCGGATCGCCTCGACGGCATGCGCGCGATAGGCGTGCATGGTCCAGTCGCTCTCGATGCCCGCGATGTTGTGAACGAAGTTGCGCAGCAGCTTGGCGCCGTCGGGCGTGTGCACGACCTCGGGGTGGAACTGGACGGCATAGAAGTTGCGGCTCTCATCGGCGATGGCGGCGAATGGCGCGCCATTCGAGGTGCCGATGACGCGGAAGCCCTCGGGGATCTCGGTGACGCGGTCGCCGTGGCTCATCCACACCTGATGGCGGGTGCCCTTGGCCCAGACGCCCTCGAACAGCGGGCTGTCGTCCTGGATCTCGAGAAAGGCGCGACCGAATTCGCGGTGATGGCCTGCCTCGACCTTGCCGCCGAGCTGGGCGCACATGGTCTGCTCGCCGTAGCAGATGCCGAGCACCGGGATGCCGGCCGAAAAGACGGCTTCAGGGGCGCGCGGGCTGCCGATGTCGACGGTGGAATGCGGGCTGCCCGAGAGGATCACCGCCTTGGGGTTGATCCGCTTGAAGGCTTCTGCGGCCGACTGGAAGGGCACGATCTCGGAATAGACTCCGGCCTCTCGCACGCGACGCGCAATGAGCTGCGTCACCTGGCTGCCGAAGTCGATGATGAGGACGGTTTCGGGGTGCTCGGAGTTCTTCATGGCGGGCGTTTAAAGAAAGAATCACGTCTGTGCAATGGGCTCGATTGCATGGGTGACAAGTGCGCTGTGCAATGCCCGGCCCAGCCCGCCGAGCCTATCATCGGGCTTGCGGTTCAGCGAGAGCGCGCAACGCTGCCATCAGGGCATCGAAGCCGCCCTCGCCCAGATGCTGCCGGTAACGCTTTTCGATGTCGAGCTTGATGGCGTCGCCGTCGTCGAGCGCGGCAAGGCCTTTTGCGGTGTAGAGAACCAGCTTGCCGCGCTTGTCCTCAAGATCGGGCGCGCGCTCGATGACGCCCTCCGCCTCCAGCCCGTCGAGCAGTTGCTGCACCGCCTGCTTGGAGATGCCAGCGCGTTCGATGAGCGCTGCCTGCCTGGTGCCGCGGCGCGCGATGTGGCCGAGCAGGCCGGCGCGGCTTTCGCTGAACCAGCCATGGCCGGCCGCGCGCATCGCCTCGGCGAACTCGGCCTGCCAGGCGCGGCTCGCCTGCCAAAGGCGCCAGCCGACATGGTCGGGCAGCGGCTTCACCGCATTTTCGTCAAGCTGCTTGACCATTTTTCCAATCGCGCATATCGTCAAGAACCTTGACCAACTGGATAGCAAGAGGAAACGACGATGGCAATTCTCGATCAGGCCGCCCTGAAGGTGCTGATTTCAGGCACGACCCATGTGCTCGACCGCAACGGCAAGGAGGCCTATGTCTATTTCGAAACCGGCGATGTGGCGCACATGCTGCTCGACGACGGCGAGACACGCACGGGAACATGGGCGCTCGCCGAGGGCGGCTATGTCGTCGACTGGGACAATGGGGTGACCGGCCGCTGGGCGCTCGACCACGACGCCGGTGAAATCACTTACGTGAACAGGGACCGCGACGTCAAAGTGCGGCTTGCGGGTGTCCTGTTCGGCAACGCCAAGGGCCTGCCGCGCGCTGCCTAAGGTCTCAACTCGCCGCTCGAAATGGCGCGGCCGAGCAGGTTGACGGCATGCGCCAGCTTCTCGTCGACGACGTGGAGATATTCGGTCCAGTCGTCGACATGGCCGATGTCGGCTGCACCGTCGGAGATGCCGCGCAGGCCGATGAGCGGCACGCCGAACATCTGGCAGGCGCGCAGCACGGCAAAGGTCTCCATGTCGACCATGTCCTCCGGGATCGCATCATAGGCGCTGCCCGAAATGATGGTGCCACCGGTCGAGAGGGTCGCCTCCCGGACACCGGGAATGCGCAGCGGCAAGGCCAGGGTGGCCGGCAGATCGAGGAAAGGAGTGGCGCCCTTCTCGAAGCCGAGCGCCGAGGCATCCATGTCACGATAGGCAACCGACACCGCCTGGTAGACCTCGGTCTGCTCCAGCTTGCGGCTGCCGGCCGAACCAAGGCAGACGACGAGATCGGGCAGGCCGTTGCAGGCAGCGAGCCGAGACAATTCGGCGCCGACAACGATGCCTGATTCAACCGGACCGACGCCGGTCATCAGCGGTTCGAACAGCGTGCGCAAATGCGGGCCATATTCGGCATCGACGGCCATGACGAACAGGACGTTGCGGCCGGAGAATTGGGCAACAGGCACGGTTTCAGCCCTCGATGCCGTCGCGGCCGGCAACGGCCATCATCGTTCCGGTCATGGTGGCGATCAGCTTGGCCTCGCCGTCGGCTGATATGGCATAGGCCTGACCGTCGGCGACGACGATGGTGCGGCCCGGCTTGGTGACGGAGCCGCGGAACAGGAAGCGCTCGCCCTTGCCGGGTGCCAGCAGATTGACCTTGAACTCGATGGTCAGCACGCTCGAATTCTCGGGCATCAGCGAAAAGGCCGCGTATCCGCAGGCGGAATCGAGAGCGGTGGAAATAACGCCGGCATGCAGGAAGCCATGCTGCTGGGTCAGCTCTCCGGAATAAGGCATCTCGATCTCGACGATGCCTGGAGTGACCAGCGTCAGTTCGGCGCCGATGGTGCGCATCGCGCTCTGGCGCGCGAAGGACGACCTGACGCGCTCGTCATAGTCGGCCGCGGGTACGATCTTGGCTGCCATATCGGATGTCCTCTTGGCTTCGCTTATCGCAAAGCCGGCAAAAGCTGGCAACCGGAAATGCTGCAGTGCAAAACTGAAATCAGTTCAACCACCAAAGCGCAGCATTGAGCAAGGCGGCGAAGGCGACCCAGGCGACATAAGGCGCAAACAGCCAGGCTGCGACACGGTCCGATTTCGCCGCAGTCGCCATGAAGCCGAGGATGGCGGCAAGCAAGGCCAGGATGACCAGCAGGGCCAGGCCCATCTGCTGCAGTCCGAAGAAGGTCGGCGACCACAGGAAATTGAGCACCAATTGAGCAACCCACAGGCGCATCGCAGCGCCATGAGGATCGCTGGACCAGACGCGCCAGCCGGCGAGCGCAATCAGGACATACAGCACCGACCAGACCGGGCCGAAAATCCAGTTTGGCGGATTGAAGAACGGCTTGGCGAGCCCGGCATACCATTCGCCCGGCAGCGTCAGATAGCCTATGAGCAAGCCGCCGCCGAAGACGACGACGATGAAACCGAGCAAGGCGACGTATCTGTTCATGCGACCTCCTGCACTGCGTACCCGAGGCGCAGAACGCCAAAGGCCGGATCTGGTTGCACATTTCGCTCTGCCACAGCGCAGAACGATCTGTGCTACCCGAGATCAGGCGCGACGCATCGCGGCGAAATAGAAGCCGTCGGTGCCGCTGCGGGCCGGGGTCAACGACAGGCCCTGTTCCCCGAAGCGTACGGCATCACTGCGACCAGGAAAATGCTGCGACCAGAGGGCCTGGTGGTCGACGGTTTTGAAGCGTTCGTTACGTTCGATGAACGCTGCGACCTGGTCGGCATTCTCTTCGTCGAAGACCGAACAGGTGATGTAGACGACGAGCCCGCCCGGCTTCACATAGGCGCTGGCGGTGTCGAGAATAGCCGACTGCTCGGCCTTGCGCACGTCAAGCTGGCGCTGTGTCAGTCGCCACTTGGCGTCGGGCCGGCGGCGCCAGGTGCCGCTGCCGGTGCAGGGCGCGTCGATCAGCACGAGGTCCATGTGGCCGGTCAGGGCCGAGAGTTCGGACGGCTTGGACACCACCTGGACATTGCGGTTGTCGGAGCGACGCAGCCGGTCGAACATCGGCGCGAGCCGCGACTTCTCGGAATCATGGGCGAATATCTGGCCGCGGTTTTCCATCGCCGCCGACAGCGCCAGCGTCTTGCCACCGGCACCGGCGCAATAATCGAGAACCTGCATGCCGGGCAAGGCGCCTGCCAGTTCTGCGGCAAGCTGCGAGCCCTCGTCCTGGATTTCGAACCAACCCTTCTGGAATGCCGGTTCGGCCTGGACATTGGGGTGGCGGCCGCTGCCGTCGATGGGCGGAATGCGAACGCCATGCGGAGCAAGAGCGGTTGGTGCTGCCTGGGTGCCTTCCAGCTCGGCGATGACGCGGTCGCGATCAGCCTTCAGCGTGTTGGCACGAATGTCGAGCGGCGGACGCGCGGCAAGGGCAGCGCCCTCGGCGACCCACTCCGCGCCAAAGGCGCGTTCGAGCAGCGGCGCGCACCAATCGGGGCAATCGGCGCGGACGGCGTCGGGCGCCTCGTTGAGCTTGTGGTTGGCAATCGTCGCGAGTTCGCTGGCACTCAGCGGCTCGGGTGCGAACTTGTCGCCGTCGAGCGTCTGGTTGAGTGCTTCGGCGGACTGGTCCCATTCGAGCAACAGGGCGCCGAAGCCGAGCGCACGTGAGGTCTCGTCGCCGACCAGCCAGCCGGCAGAGCGCTTGCGGCGCAAGGCGTCATAGACGATGTTGCCGATCGCAGCGCGGTCACCGGCGCCGGCGAAGCGATGGGACAGGCCCCAATCCTTCAGTGCATCCGCGGCGGGCCTGTGCCGCCTCTCGATATCGTCGAGCACTTCAATGGCCGCAGCCAGTCGTCCGCCAAGTCGCATGTTCGGTTTTCCGCTTTCGGTCGACCCGTATCAGGCCTAGCTAAACAGCAGCGGCGGAATGCACAAGCACCAGCCAGCCTTGTCGGGGCAAAAACTTCCGGCAAAGACGAGCAACACAAAATGAAACAGGCGCGGATCGCTCCGCGCCTGCCTTGTTCGAGCGGACCGGCTTCTTATGCGAAGCGGTCGGCGTTCATCACCTTGTTCCATGCGGCGACGAAGTCCCGGGCGAACTTCGCGCCGGCATCGGCCGAACCATAGACCTCGGCCAGGGCGCGCAGCTGCGAGTGCGAGCCGAACAGTAGATCGACGCGGGTCGCCGTCCACCTGGCTTCACCGCTGTTGCGGTCGCGGCCCTCGAACACATCCTTGGCGTCCGATGTCGCCTTCCACTCCGTGCCCATGTCGAGCAGGTTGACGAAGAAGTCGTTGGAGAGCGTGCCGGGACGGGCGGTAAAGACGCCGTGGGCCGTATCGCCTGTATTGGCGCCGAGCACGCGCAGGCCGCCGACAAGCACGGTCAGCTCCGGTGCGGTAAGCTTCAGCAGTTGCGCACGGTCGACGAGGTTCTCTTCGGCGCTCAGGCGCTGGCGGCCGCTGGTGTAATTGCGGAAGCCGTCGGCGGTGGGTTCGAGCGGGGCGAAGGACTCGACGTCGGTCTGCTCCTGCGAGGCGTCCATACGGCCCGGCGTAAAGGCCACCTTGACGTCATTGCCGGCATCCTTGGCGGCCTTCTCGACGGCAGCGGCACCGCCGAGCACGATCAGGTCGGCGAGCGACACCTTCTTGTTGCCCGCCTGCGACGCGTTGAATTCGTTCTGGATCGCCGTAAGCTTCTCCAGCACCGAGGCCAGTTGCGCCGGCTGGTTGACGGCCCAGTCCTTCTGCGGGGCAAGGCGGATGCGCGCGCCATTGGCGCCGCCGCGCATGTCCGAACCGCGGAAGGTCGAGGCCGAAGCCCAGGCGGTCGAGACCAGTTGCGACACTGTAAGCCCCGAACCGAGGATCTTGGCCTTGAGGGCCGCGACATCGGCATCGTCGATCAGCACGTGATCGACAGCCGGGATCGGGTCCTGCCAGATCAGCTCTTCCTTTGGCACCAGCGGGCCGCGATAGCGGGCAAGCGGGCCCATGTCGCGATGGGTGAGCTTGAACCAGGCGCGGGCGAAGGCATCGGCAAACTGGTCCGGGTTTTCCAGGAAGCGACGCGAGATCTTCTCGTATTCGGGATCGAAGCGCAGCGCGAGGTCGGTGGTCAGCATCGCCGGCGCATGGCGCTTGGACTTGTCATGCGCATCCGGCACGGTGCCGGCACCCATATTGTGCTTGGGCGTCCACTGGTGCGCGCCGGCCGGGCTCTTGGTCAGCTCCCATTCGTAGCCGAACAGGTTCCAGAAGAAGTTGTTCGTCCACTTGGTCGGCGTCGTCGTCCAGGTCACTTCGAGCCCCGAACCGATGGCGTCGCCGCCCTTGCCGGTGCCGAAGCTGTTGTGCCAGCCAAGCCCCTGCAGCTCGAGATCGGCAGCTTCAGGCTCGACGCCGACATTGGCGGCGTCGCCGGCGCCATGGGTCTTGCCGAAGGTGTGACCACCGGCGATCAGGGCGACGGTTTCCTCGTCGTTCATAGCCATGCGGGCGAAGGTGTCGCGGATGTCGCGGGCCGCTGCCAGCGGATCGGGATTGCCGTTCGGGCCTTCCGGATTGACGTAGATCAGACCCATCTGCACGGCGGCCAGCGGTCCTTCGAGCTCGCGGTCGCCGCTGTAGCGTTCGTCGGCCAGCCACTTGCCTTCCTTGCCCCAATAGATGTCCTGCTCCGGCTCCCAGACGTCGGCGCGGCCGCCGGCGAAACCGAAGGTCTTGAAGCCCATCGTCTCCAGCGCGACGTTGCCGGTCAGGATCATCAGGTCAGCCCAGGAGATCTTGCGGCCATACTTCTGCTTAATCGGCCACAGCAGGCGGCGAGCCTTGTCGAGGTTGACGTTGTCAGGCCAGCTGTTGAGCGGAGCAAAACGCTGCTGGCCCGCACCAGCGCCGCCGCGGCCATCGCCGATGCGGTAGGTGCCGGCGCTGTGCCAGGCCATGCGGATGAAGAGTGGGCCGTAATGGCCGAAGTCGGCCGGCCACCAGTCCTGCGAATCCGTCATCAGCGCGGTCAGATCCTTGATCACCGCGTCGAGGTCGAGGCTTTCGAATTCCTTGGCATAGTCGAAGGCTTCGCCCATCGGATCGGACAGGGCGGAGTGCTGGTGCAGGACGCTGAGGTCCAGCATGTTCGGCCACCAGTCGCGGTTGCCGGTGCCGGTGGGCTTGTGGGCGACAGGGCACTTGCCCGCGCTGGTCTCGGTCTTGGTATCCATGTTGATCTCTTTCCGAACGTCTTTGCGTGGTTGGTTTGCGGCCTTCGGGCAGCCTGCGATCGAGGCAACGCCGGCCAGAAGCGGTCAGGCCGATGCGGCCATGGCAGGGTCGGGCACGGGCACCCCGGCGCTCCTGAAGATCGTCGATAACGTCATGGCTTGCGCCCTCCCTCTGGATAGAACTTGCTAGACCGTTTTAGGCGGGAAACTGAATACTGTATACCGCCCTGATTGGAATAGTTCCAGTCTAGGATGCGATTCCGATAAAGCCAAATTGCCTTTTCTAAGAAGTTTGATAGTTTTTGATTATGATCCGCCTCACGATCCGACAGATGGAATATTTCGCCGCGCTGGCGCAAACGCTGCATTTCGGCCGCGCCGCCGAATATGCCGGCGTGAGCCAGCCGGCGCTGTCAACGCAGATCGCCGAGATGGAGGAACGGCTTGGCTGCACGCTGTTCGAACGCGGCGGCAAGGCCGTGCGCCTGACCGAGGATGCGCTGGAACTGCTGCCGCGCATCGACAGGATTCTCACCGAAATCCGCGAGGTCGAGGCAACGGCGCGGCGCGGCCGGCTGGCGATGGAAGGGCGGATGCGGCTCGGCATCATTCCGACTGTCGCACCCTATCTTCTGCCGCACGTTCTGCCGGCGCTGAAGGACGAATATCCGAATCTCCGGCTGGAACTGCGCGAGGCGATCACCGGGGCGCTGGTCGAGGACGCGCTCAATGGGCGTATCGACGCCTTCGTGGCAGCGCTGCCACTGGATCATGCCGGGCTCACCACCCGGGAGCTTTTCTCAGATCGCTTCTATCTCGCGGTGCCGGCCAACGACCCCGACTTCGTTGCACCGCCGGTGCCGCCGGAAAGCCCGGCGCTGGAACGGCTGATGCTGCTCGAGGAAGGGCACTGCCTGCGCGAACAGGCTCTGGCCGTGTGCGGCAGCGTCAAGCCGGTGGCGATGGCCAATTATGGCGCGACCAGCCTGACGACACTGCTGCAGATGGTGGCGCATGGCCTCGGCGTGACGCTGATACCGGAGATGGCGGCGGGCCCGGCGGGCGACCAGCGCGACCTGAAGATCGTGCCCTTCGCCGAGCCGGTGCCGGAGCGGCGCATCTGTCTTGCCTGGCGCCGCAACAGCCCGCGGCACAATGAGTGCCTGGAGCTGGCGCGGATCGTCAGCGGACTGCAGCCGCTACTGCGGCATTGAACGCGGCAAGCGTCGCCTCGTCGGCAGCATTGCGCGCCTTCAGCGACTGCACGAGGCAGGCCTGCGAACGTAGGATGACGCCGTCCGACAGGATCTTCAGATGGTTGGCGCGCAGCGTCGAGCCGGTCGAGGTGATGTCGACGATGACATCGGCGGAACCCGCGGCCGGTGCACCTTCGGTGGCGCCGAGGCTCTCGACGATGCGGTAGACTTGGATGCCGTGCATCTGGGAGAAGAATTGCTGCGTCAGCCGCCAGTATTTGGTGGCGATGCGCAGGCGGCGGCCATGGCGCTGGCGGAAATCGGCGGCGACATCATCGAGGTCGGCCATGGTGTCGACGTCGAGCCACATGTCGGGCACGGCAACGACGACATCGGCATGGCCGAAGCCGAGGCGCGCCGTGATCGCTGCCTTGCGCTCCCAGTCGGCAAGGTTCTCGCGGATCAGGTCCTCGCCCGTGATGCCGAGGTCGACATTACCCTGGCCGATCTCGCCCGAGATCTCCGACGCCGACAGGAAGGCGATTTCAATGTCGGCGCGGCCTTCGATGGTGGCGCGATAACGACGATCGTCGTCGGGCAAGTTGACGGTGAAGCCGGCCTTGGCCAGCACCTCGAGCGCCTGCTCCTTGAGCCGGCCCTTGGAAGGAAGTGCGATCGAAATGGCCATCAGCGCGCCTCCCTCAAGGCTTCGATACGGTCGAGCCAGACGGAGAAGCCGACGCCGGGAATGGGCTTGCCGGCGCCGAGCAAGGTCAGCAGGCGGTCGTAACGGCCGCCGCCGGCCAGCGGCCGGTCGGCTTCGGGACCTGATATCTCGAACACCAGGCCGGTGTAATAATCGAGCGGACGGCCGAAGGCGGCGTCGTAACGGACGGAGCCGGTGGCGAGACCGTGACCTGAGATCGCCTTGGCGCGGGCGGCGAAATTGTCGAGCGCAGCCCCCAAAGTCAGGCCGGCACCTGCAGCGAACTCCTTGAGCGCTGCCGGCGCCTCATCAAGCGCCACGTCGATGGCAAGGAAGCGTTCGAGCGCTTCGAAGGCATCGCTCGACAGCCGCACGCTGCGCAGTTCGGCCTTTTCGATCAGGCGGCGGGCAATATCGTTGGGCGTGCGGCCGGCGGAAGGCGAAAGACCGGCCTGCTCCATGCCGGCGGCGATGTGGGCGGCAAGCGCATCGTGATCGGCATCGGCGACGAGCGATGCTGCGGGCTCAGCAAGGGCCGAGATGCGGGTGGGCGCTGCGAGATCGCCGAGGGCGGCAGCCAGAAGCTCGGCCGAGCCGAAGGCGCGGGCAAGACGCATGCGCCAACCACGCGGCAGGCCGAGCGCTGCAAGAACCGCCTCGAAGATCGCCTGATCGCCAAGCGTGACGGTCAAGTCGTGCCCCGGCAGGCATAGCGACAGCAGCGCATGCGCGTCGGCCACCGAGCGCGCATCGGCCGCAGCGATGTCCTTGTCGCCGAGATCCTCGACGCCGGCCTGGAAGAACTCGTTGCCACCCTCGCGGCGCTGGCGAAACACCTCGCCGAGATAGGAATAGCGGCGCGGCGTACCGGATTGGGTGTGAATGTGGTCGAGGCAGACCGGAATTGTGAATTCCGGCCGCAGGCAAAGTGCGGCACCCGTCTCGCTTTCGGTCAGAAAGATACGGCGGCGCAGGTCTTCGCCGGCCATGTCGAGAAACGGGTCGGCTGGCTGCAATACCGGCACATCGACGGCATCGGCCCCGCGCGCGGCGAAGAGCTTCAGGATGTCGGATGCAATCGCCGGATAACGCGCGTTCATGGCCTTACTGCTTTGCCCGCTCTTCCGCCTGGGCGGCGAGTACCTTCTTCACCTCGGCGACCAGTTCGGCCTCGGGCACGGTGACCTGGGCCGGACGCGCGGCGCGCCATTCGGCATTGTCGGTGATCTCGGCCGACAAACGCGCACCCTCGATCAGGTCCTTGATCTGGACCTCACCCTTGGCGCGCTCGTCGCCGCCCTGAATGATCACGACGCCCGATCCCCTGCGGTCGGCATATTTGATCTGCGCCTTCATGCCGGCGCCGCCGAGATACATTTCGGCGCGCACGCCGGCGCGACGCAGCTCGGCGACCATCTTCTGGTAGCGGCCGAGGCTTTCGGTGTCCTTGTCCATGACCAGCACGACCACGGGCGCAACGACATCCGACGTGTCGAGCTTGCCGAGATTCTTGAGCGCCGTCATCAGGCGCGACACGCCAATGGAGAAGCCGGTGGCCGGAACCGGCTCACCGCGGAAGCGCGAGACGAGGCCATCGTAGCGGCCGCCGCCGCCGACCGAGCCGAAACGCACGACCTGGCCATCGTCATTGGGAATCTCGGCCAGCAACTCGGCTTCGAAGACCGGACCGGTGTAATATTCAAGGCCACGCACGACCGAAGGATCGACCTTGACGCGGCCGTCGTCATAGCCGGCTGCGGCGGCAAGAGCGCCGATCTGGGCCAGTTCCTCGACGCCTTCGGTGCCCCTGGCATTGCCGGCAACGATGGCGCGCAAATTCTCGGCGGTGGTCGCCGCATCGGCAGATCCAGCCTCGGTGAAGGCGATGACGGTAGCAATCGCCGCTTCATCCAGGCCAGCGCCCTTGGTGAAGTCGCCCTCGCCTTCCGCACCACCATCCCAGCGCCCCTTGCCGAGCAGCAGGCGCACGCCTTCGGGGCCGAACTTGTCGAGCTTGTCGATGGCGCGCAGCACTGTAAGGCGGCGATTGACGTTGTCGTCGCCGCCGAGGCCGATGGCCTCGAGCACGCCGTCGAGCACCTTGCGGTTGTTGACGCGGATGACGTAGTCGCCGCGCTTGATGCCGAGCGCTTCCATCACGTCGGCCATCATCATCGTCATCTCGGCATCGGCCGCGACGCCTGGTGTGCCGACGGTGTCGGCGTCGAACTGCATGAACTGGCGGAAACGGCCGGGGCCGGGCTTCTCGTTGCGGAACACCCAGCCCGAGCGGTAGCTGCGATAGGGTTTGGGCAACTTCTCGTAGTTCTCGGCGACGAAGCGCGCCATCGGCGCGGTCAGGTCATAGCGCAGCGACAGCCACTGCTCGTCATCGTCCTGAAAGGAGAAGACACCTTCGTTGGGGCGGTCCTGGTCGGGCAGGAATTTTCCAAGCGCGTCGGTGTATTCGATCAGCGGCTGGTCGACCGGCTCGAAGCCGTAGAGCTCGTAGACTTCGCGAATCCTGGCCATCATCTTCTCGACGATCCGGATGTCGTCCGCGCTGCGGTCGACGAAGCCGCGCGGCAGTCGCGCTTTCATCTTTTCCGATTTGTCGGCCATGGCGAGAATTCCGCTGTTTTCCAGAAATTTTGGCCGCGATCACGGCGCGGCGTGTCGTAACCGAAATGGGATGGAGCGGCAAGCGTTTGGCTTGCCACCGGCAAGCCGAAACATTTCCACAATTTGACCGACATCGTGCCGATACAGCTTGAAGCGACAAGGCGCAGCATTGAATGCCAGGACGAACACCATGCCCATGATCGCAGCAGAACTCGACAAGACCGCAACGCAGCCACTGCCGGCGCGGCGCGAACAAGCCGCCCCGAAGCGGGCGTCGTCGTTCGGGGATACGCTGCTTGCAGTGGGGCTCGTGCTCTATCCGGCGCTTACCGCCGTCGGTGCCATCGCAGCCGGCATGATGTTTTCCGCATAGGACCCTTATCGGTCCCGAAAGGCACTGCCATGCCACGGATCGTCTCAACCGCAGCGCTCTGCGCGCTGTCGCTTGCCGCAGGTCTTGCAACGGCCGCGGCCTGTTCACCCGGCGACCCCAGGCTCGCCGGACATTATTATCTCAACGGCGTCATGGAGGTCGGCTCCGAACTGCTGCTCCGGCCGAACGGAAGCTTCGAATTCATGCTCGCTTATGGCGCCAACGACCAATATGGCAAGGGCTGCTGGGTCAAGCGCGGCGCGACCGTCGAGGTCATCCCGGTCGGCCGGAGTGCGGCGTCGCGCCGCCACACACCCGACGACCGCGGTTTCGGCGGTCTGGTGCTGACGGTTTCCGGCCGGTCGCTGGTCTGGAACATCGCCGGCAGCGGCTACAAGGGCCGTTACGAGCGTTAGGTTCCTTCCCCCTTTTTGAAGAAGGAACAGTGCCCCCTTACCCCGGCCGCTTGAACGCCTTGCGCTCGGCTTCGATCTTGCCGCGGCACATGCAGCCTTCGATATGATCGTTGACCATGCCCATCGCCTGCATGAAGGCATAGACGGTGGTCGGGCCGACGAAGCTCCAGCCGCGCTTCTTCAATTCCTTGGAAATGCGTGTCGAGGTGGGCGTCGTCGGGTTGGCGATCAGCGTGGGATAGTCGACGACCTTGGGCCGCTCGTCCGGGCCGGGCTCGAACTTCCAGAACCACGCCGCGAGCGATCCGGCCTCATCGGCCAGTTCGCGAGCCCGTTTGGCATTGTTGATGGTCGAGACGATCTTGCCGCGATGGCGGACGATACCGGGATTGCCCAGCAACCGCTCGATGTCGGTTTCGCCATACTCGGCGACCGTGTCGAAGTCGAAGCCGGAAAATGCCTCGCGAAAGCTCTCGCGCTTGCGCAGGATGGTCAGCCATGACAGGCCGGACTGGAACCCTTCGAGGCAGATCTTTTCGAACAGCCTGACGTCGTTGACGACCGGACGGCCCCATTCATTGTCATGGTAGTGCAGATAATCGGGCAGCGTGCCCGGCCAGAAGCAGCGTGTCACCCCATCCGCGCCGACCATCAGGCCCGTTTTTTTCTCGTCCATGTCCATTCCGTTCGTTAACAGTCCAGTGCATGACCCCGAAAATCGAAAGCCGATTTTCGGAAAACAATCATGCACCAACCCAAAGTGTTACAGCGTCCTTTGCGCGTCCAAGAGGACGCGCGGCGCTCTAATCGCACACTGATTTACCGGTGGTTTACCAGACTCCTGAACCGGCCGGTAACCACACTGAAAGCTTTCCTGACAATCTCGCATTTTAGGCAACCCGATTCATGTTTCGGTGGGAAGGCCCGGACAACATGGCCCCGAAAAGGGAATGGGCCGTGCCCTGCCCCGCTGACGATCGAGTTGAGAGCACGTCATGAGAAAACCTCTGATCCTTCTGGCATCGGCCGCCATGCTGGCCAAGCTTGTTTCGCCCGCACTGGCCTATGACCGCTACGCCGAGCGGCCGCCTGTCGTGGTGAGCCCCGACCTGTCGGCGCCCTGGGTACTGCAGCTCGGACGCAATCCCGGCGAGGTGATGCCCAGACAGCAGCGGCGCCAGCAGCGCGCCCAGGTCCAGGTCAGGCCGGCGGCACCGCGCGAGGCACCCCGCGCCGCCCAGCGCCAGAAGGTCCGTCCCGACGGCGTGCAGACGGCCGCCTTGCGCGCGCCGGAGAAGCGCAGCGTCAAGCCGCAGATCAACCCGATCTACCTGCCGCAGACTGTCGCCTATGACGGTGCCGAGAAAGCCGGCACCATCATCATCGATACGACGGAGAACTTCCTCTATCTCGTCGGGACCGACGGGCAGGCGCGGCGCTACGGCGTCGGCACCGGCAAGCCGGGCTTCGAGTGGTCGGGCACGCACAAGGTGACGTCGAAGCGCGAATGGCCCGAATGGCGGCCGCCGGCGGAGATGATCGCGCGCGAACGCGCCAAGGGCCGCGTGCTGCCGGCGATGATGACCGGCGGCCCGGAAAACCCGCTCGGCGCGCGCGCGCTCTATCTCGGCTCGACGCTCTACCGCATCCACGGCACCAACCAGCCATGGACGATCGGCGGGGCTGTGTCGTCGGGCTGCATCCGCATGCGCAACGAAGACGTCATGGATCTCTACGAGCGCGTCGCGGTCGGCACCACTGTTATCGTCAGGTAATCATCCAGTTACGGGGGCGGAGCCGGTCGCAAGGCCAGGCTCCCATGCAAAAGGGCAGCTCGGCGGAAGACCGGGCTGCCCTTTTCGCATTTGCGCGGCAGCGGCGGAATCTCATGCATTTTTCAGGAAAAATTGTTTAACATGGATAAAAATTGATCGGACCGGCCCTTTCCTTCACGGGCGTGCCGAAGTATCCCGTTTCAAGCCGATGATGACCTGCGAAGGAAGACATATGCCGCCGCTCGACGACAACCGCTATCTCAAAGGCGGCCCCGTGGCCGCCCGCATCATCGCCGAAGTCCGCGCCGCCGCGCAGCAGGCGACGGACGAGGGTTTCCGCCCCAAGCTCGTTTCGATCACCGTCGGCGACGTCGCCGCTGTCGACGTCTATGTCCGCAACCAGCGCGCCAAGGCCGAGTTGGCCGGCATCGACTTCGAGGAAAGGCGGTTTCCTGCAGAGCTGACAGCAGGCGAGCTGGAAGCGGCGATCCATGGCATGAACGCCGACCCGCGCATCACCGGCATCATCATCCAGCGGCCGGTTCCGGCGCACATCCCGATCAAGGCGATCCAGGCGGCGGTGCATCCGCTGAAGGACGTCGAGGGCATGCACCCGGCTTCGATCGGCAACATCGTCTACAACCAGCTCGACCTGGCGCCCTGCACGGCCGCTGCCTCTGTAGAACTGCTGAAGGCCACCGGACTCGACCTCAAGGGCCTAGAGGTGGTGGTCGTCGGGCACTCGGAGATCGTCGGCAAGCCGATCGCCTTCCTGTTGATGAGCGAAGGCGCCACTGTGACCGTGTGCCATCACATGACACGCTCGCTGGCGGCCCACGCGCGCCGCGCCGACGCGCTGTTTGTTGCCGTCGGCAAGCCCAGGCTGATCAAGGCCGACATGGTGAAGCCCGGGGCCGCAGTCATCGACATCGGCATCAATGCCGAGACGCTGCCCGATGGTTCGAGCCGCATCGTCGGTGACGTCGACACCGAAAGTGTCAAGGAAGTGGCGTCGTGGATCACGCCGGTGCCGGGCGGCGTCGGGCCGGTGACGGTGGCGATCCTGCTGCGCAACACCATGGTGGCGCTCAACCGCCAGCGCGCCGTCTATCGCGCCACGTTCGGAACCGCCGAGGCAACGCTGGCCGCCGAATAGGGTGTGTGCCGGCTCAGGCCGGCGCCCCCACCCTGCGGACGCTAGAGCCGCCAGCTGTCCTGCTGGATCGGCTGCTGCGCCACCGGATTGGCGACCATCTGCAGCCCATTGGTGACGACGATCGGCGTACCGTCAGGCACGCGGCCGTAGAGGTCGATGACGTCCTGGTTGATCAGGCGGACGCAGCCCGACGATACCGACTTGCCGATCGATGCCCATTCAGGCGAGCCGTGCAGGCGATAGAGCGTGTCCTTGCCATCCTGGAAGATGTAGAGCGCGCGCGCGCCGAGCGGGTTCTGCACGCCTGGCTGCATGCCGCCTTCCCACTCGTTCTTGCCGGGGATCTGGCGGGCGCGGTACTTTTCCAGCTCGGGCTGGCGGTCGATCATCTCGTTCGGCGGGAACCAGCGCGGCCAGGTCTGCTTCCATTCGATGACGCCGCGGCCGGCCCATTCGAAACCGGCACGGCCAAGGCCGACGCCGTAGCGGATCGCCTCGCCATTGTCGGCGACGACATAGAGGAAATGGCCGGCCGTATCGATGACCACCGTTCCCGGCGCTTCGCCGGTCGGATCGGTGACGACCTGGCGGTAGTAGCGCGGATCGATCTTCTTGAACGGCACGCCCGGAATGTCATAGCCGTTGTCGTTGACCGGCGCGTACATCATCTCGGGGTCGGCGAATGACGGGTCGTTGCGCATTGTCGGCGGCGGCGGCGCGGCAGGGAAAGCCGGCACCGATGCCGCCCGCTGGCTGCTCGTGGTCGAACAGGCCGAAAGCACGGCCGAAGCTGCGCCGGTTGCGGCCAAGGCCAGCAATCGGCGGCGGGTGAATGTCGACATAGAAGCTTCCAATGCGATTTCGATCTGCTGCAACGCACGGAGCATTCGCATGTTCCACCCGCTGAGTTCAATCCCGGGCGACGCCTGATCTGGTCAACTCTGGTTGTAGTCGCTGCGCATCGGCTGCCACATCGAGATGTCGCGCGGCGCCGCCAGTAGTTCGTCCAGTGCCGCGTGCCACTCCTCGCGATAGGGCCGATTGAGCTGCACATCCAGCACATCCTGATGATCGGCCCATGTTTCGTGCAGCAGGAACCGGTTTTCGTCGGCCGGGTCGCGGTGCAGCGTCGCGCTGACGAACATCGGCTCATGGCGCATGGCGTCGAGCACGCCATTGATCAGCTTGAGATAGCGGCTGCGCTGTTCGGGGCGGACGTTGAAGCCGATGATGTAAGTGACGCTCATTTCCAGTTTCCTCTGAATTGTCCGGCAGGGCGCCGTTCGCATGGCGAGGAAAATGCCAGAGCGCCGCGCAGCTTCAATGACCTCAGAGGTAATAGCTTCGATTTCCTGCGTGGCGGGCCGGCCACTGCTCACTCGAGCCCGGTGCTCACTCAGCCGCTGCCAGGCTCGGCTCGGGCAGCCCGGCGGGCTTTTCGCCGCCATAGGCCCAGTCGAGCAGCTTCACCGTGTGGACGACGGGCATGCTCGCGGCAGAGGCGATCTGGGTGATGCAGCCGATATTGCCGGTGGCGACGAGCGCCGCCCCGGTTGCCTCGATGTTCTTGACCTTGCGCTCGCGCAGCTTTGCCGAGATCTCCGGCTGCATGATGTTGTAGGTGCCGGCCGAGCCGCAGCACAGGTGGCCTTCGCGCGGTTCCTTGACGACGAAGCCCGCGCGGGCAAGCAAATCCTTCGGCTGACGGGTGATCTTCTGGCCGTGCTGCATCGAGCAGGCCGAATGATAGGCGACCGTCAGGCCGGGTTTGCGGGCCGGTTCGGGCAGATCGAGGTTAGCAAGATATTCGGTGACGTCCTTGGCCAGGGCCGACACCCGCGCTGCCTTGTCGGCATAGGCCGGATCGAGGCGGAGCATGAAGCCGTAGTCCTTGATCGTGGTGCCGCAGCCGGAGGCGGTGATGACAATGGCGTCGAGCCCGCCATTCTCGATCTCGCGGGTCCAGGCATCGACATTCTGCCTGGCCTGATCGAGCGCTGCCTGCTCGCGGCCCATGTGATGGACGAGCGCGCCGCAGCAGCCCTCGCCCCTGGGCACCACGACCTCGATGCCGAGCCGGTTGAGCAGCGATACTGTCGCCTCGTTGATGCCGGGTTCGAGCACCGGCTGGGCGCAGCCGGTGAGGATGGCGACGCGTCCGCGCCTTGTCGTCTTCGGCGCGTGCACACCCGGTTTTTCCAGCGCCGACGTCGCCGGCACCACGGCAGGCGCGAGGCGGAGCATGGCGGCCACGGGTTTCAGCGCCGCCACTTTGTCGAAGGCATCGGCGAAGGGCCGGCCGAGCTTAGCCAGCCTGAGTGCTGCGCGGAAGCGGCCGCGATGCGGCAGTACGAACGCCAGCAGTGACCGCGTCAGCCGGTTGGCCAGCGGGCGCCTGTAGGTCTTTTCGATGTGGGCGCGGGCGTGGTCGACAAGATGCATGTAGTTCACGCCGGAGGGGCATGTGGTCATGCAGGCAAGGCACGACAGGCAGCGGTCGATATGGGTGACGATCTCCTTGTCGGCCGCGCGCCCATTCTCCAGCATGTCCTTGATCAGGTAGATTCTTCCCCGCGGGCTGTCCAACTCGTTGCCCAGGGTGACGTAGGTCGGGCAGGTCGCCGTGCAGAAGCCGCAATGCACGCATTTGCGCAGGATCTTTTCCGATTCCTGGACATGCGGATCGGCAAGCTGGGCTGCGGTGAAATTGGTCTGCACGGCGTTATCGCACTCTTCTCAATTGGCTAGATCAGCCAGCTTTCGGGGTTCTTGATCGGCTCGCCGCGGCCCAGCGCCTGCAGTCCCATGATGCAGCGGACGATGAACCAGACGGCGACCGCAAACATCAGGATGAAGCCGATGAAGACCATCATCAGCACGAAGGATACGAGCGCATAGAGCAGGCCGATCCAGAAGGTGCGGATCAGCCAGGTGTAGTGGCTCTCGACAAAACCGCCTGCCTTGCCCCGGTTCATGTAGGCCAGGACGATGCCGACGATGCCGCTGATGCCGATGACCAGGCCGGCAAGATAGAGGATGTAGATGACCTGGACATTGGTCGGGCCCGGATCGAGCCAGCGGTCGGTCTGGCGCGGGGTGAAATTCGGCTGCGGATCGCTCATGATGGGGCTCCCTCTGTTGCTCCTATAGAGGTAGCAGAGTTGGACGAATGCACCATCCTGCCCGGGTTGAGGATGGCTTTCGGGTCGAACTCGGCCTTGAGGCGCGCCGAAAGGGCTGCCAGCGCCGCCGGCTGCGGCTCGAAGACTGCCACGGAGGCGCGCCAGGCGGGGGTGGCGCGGACCAAAGTGGCATGGCCGCCGCCAAACTGCCTGATCAGACCACGCAGCAGATCCGCTTCCGGCTCGCCTTCCATGCGCAGCCAGACGAGGCCGCCCTGCCAGTCATAGAAGGCATCGCACGCCGCCTGCATGCGCAGCGCCAGCACCATATGATGGGCATTGGCCGGCGGCATCGAGATGCGCCAGACCGGCTTGTCATTGCCGTCGGCGAATGGCCTGACATCGCGAACATCACGCCAAAGCGTGCGCGACGCGTCCTCGGCGACCTCCTCGAGGGGGCCGGCATTGCCGAGCATCTGCCTGAGCTGGCCGAGGCGGTAGGCGACCGAGGGGCCGAAACCCTCGACGCGCAGCAAGGTCGCCGGGTCGCCGCCGAGCTTGCCGTCAAGCACGGTAGCCGCCATGCGCTCGGGCAGGTGTGCCGCGGACGACACCTCGGCGCTGGAGCCCATGGCAATCGACATGGCGGCCGTGGCGTCGTCGTCGAGCAGGCCGCGGATGACCAGCGTGGTCTCGGTCTCGGCGGCGGGCAAAACCTTGAAGGTGACGTCGGTCGCCACCGCCAGCGTGCCCCAGGAGCCGGCCATGGCCTTGGACAGGTCGTAGCCGGTGACGTTCTTGACCACGCGCCCACCCGACTTGAAGGCCTCGCCGCGCCCGGAAACGGCGTGGATTCCGAGGATGTGGTCGCGGGCAGCCCCCGCCTTGAGCCGACGCGGTCCGGCGAGGTTGGCTGCGAGCACGCCGCCGATGGTGCCGCGGCCCGGCGCGTTCCCCAGCAGCGGGCCATAGTCCATGGGCTCGAAATCGAAGCGCTGGCCATTGTCGGCGAGCAGCTTCTCGATCTCGGCCAGCGGCGTGCCTGCCCTGGCCGACAGCACCAGTTCGGCCGGCTCGTAAAGCGTGACGCCGGTAAGCTTCGAGAGATCCAGGGTGTGCTCGGCCTGCTGCGGCCGGCCGATGGCGCGCTTGGAGCCGTGGCCGACGATTTCGAGCGGCGCCTCTTCGGCGGCTGCCCATTGGACGGCGGCGAGGATGTCGGCTGATGTGGTGGGGGTGAAGGTGGTCATGGTGTGCGTGTCGCCCCTCTCCGCCTCGCTGCGCTCGGCACCTCTCCCCAGAGGGGCGAGGAAACTAGATTCTGCAATGTCGCGCCATGTATCGGCTCGACAGCTTGAACCGGCGTCGAAACTGGCGACGCTGCAAGGCTTGGCTTCCTCGCCCCTTTGGGGAGAGGTGCCGAACGCAGCGAGGCGGAGAGGGGTCCGATCATAGAACGTCTCCCGCTTCCAGTCGCGCCAGGACGAACCTGAGATCCGCTACCGCAACGTCCACTTTCAGCTGTGCGGCCAGGGCTGCAAGGATCGTTGAACAGATGCTCGCCCTTGCCTTCACCGCATCCGCGCTGGAGAAGCGCAGAACCGAATAGCCCTGCACTGGCATGAACTCGTCACGCTGGCGATCGTAATCGCTGTCTGTGTGCTGCGAACCATCGAGTTCTACGACCAGCTTTGCGGTTCGACAGGCGAAGTCGGCGAAGTACGGCCCCAGCGGCATCTGGCGAACAAATTTGTGGCCGCCCAGGCGCTTGGCCTTGAGCTCGTCCCATAGCAACGCCTCGGCCGTGTTGTCGCGATGCCTGAGGGCCCGGGCACGACGATTTGTCTCGTCTGGTCGGCGACGGGTCGCGTGCGTCATCGCCCCTCTCCGCCTCGCTGCGCTCGGCACCTCTCCCCAGAGGGGCGAGGAAGCCATGCTGGAAAAGCCCTCACCGCGATCACAACCGATGCTCCCTAAGCTTTTCGAGGGTTGCCGCGCCACGCGGGGACAGGCGGTAGCCGATGTCGAGGCTCTCGGTCAGGCCGAGTTCCTTGAGCTTGCGCACGTCCTGCTTGAATTTCAGCTTCTCGACGCCGAGGCGTTCGGCAAGAGTGGCGGCTGCCACCTCGGGGCATTGGCCGATGAGGCGGAGGATCGAGGGGAAATAGCCTGGTAAAGTGCTGTCCCATTTGGCGAAGCGGGCAGCGAGTGCGTGCCAGTCGGCATCGCTGAGGTCGGCCGCCTTGCGCAGCGCCAGCCTGTTGTCCGGCTCGATGCCGTCAAAGGCGATGCGATAGAGGGTGCCGTCAGCGCGCAGGTCGTCGATCAGGGCAGCACGATCGGCGTAGCCGGCGGCGCGGGCGTGGCCGTCGGAGATGGTCGCTTCGTCAACATGCTCGACCGCGCCGATGCGGACGACGCCGATCGCCGTGCGCAAGCCGGTGCCAGCCTTGACGGTAGGCTTCTGCCAACGGCGGAAGGCGAGTGTGATGTCGCCGCGCCTGATGCCTTCGAGGGTCGCCTGCTTCAAAAGCATCAGAACCTCGGAATGTCGGGAAAGGCCACCTGCCCGCGGTGGACATGCATGCGGCCAAGCTCGGCGCAGCGGCGCAGCTGCGGGAACACCTTTCCCGGGTTGAGCAGGTGGTTGGGGTCGAAGGCGCATTTGACCCGCATCTGCTGGTCGAGGTCGATGTCGTTGAACATCTCCGGCATCAAGTCGCGCTTTTCGACGCCGACGCCATGCTCGCCGGTCAGCACGCCGCCGACCTTGACGCAGAGGCGAAGGATGTCGGCGCCGAAGGCCTCGGCCTTTTCGAGCTCGCCCGGCTTGTTGGCATCGTAGAGAATCAGCGGGTGCAGATTGCCGTCGCCGGCGTGAAAGACGTTGGCGACGCCGAGGCCATATTGCTCGGACAGCTCGCGCATGCCGGCCAGCACGCGCGGCAGTTCCTTGCGCGGGATGGTGCCGTCCATGCAGTAATAGTCGGGCGAAATGCGGCCGACAGCGGGGAATGCCGCCTTGCGACCGGCCCAGAAGGTCAGCCGCTCCTGCTCCGACTGCGAGATGCGGCAGGTGGTGGCGCCGTTGCGGTTGGCGATCGCCTCGACCAGGCCGATCAGGTGGTCGACCTCGACGGCGGGTCCGTCCAGTTCGACGATCAAAAGCGCCTCGGATTCGAGCGGATAGCCGGCATGAACAAAATCTTCGGCGGCGCGGATTGCCGGGCCATCCATCATTTCCATGCCGCCGGGGATGATGCCGGCGCCGATGATGTCGGCGACGCATTGGCCGCCCTCTTCGCTTGAGGGAAAACCGATCAGCAGCGCGCGTGCCGTCTCGGGCTTCTTGAGGATGCGGACGGTGACCTCGGTGACGACGCCGAGCAGTCCCTCCGAACCGGTCATGACGCCGAGCAGGTCGTAGCCCTCGGCGTCAAGATGCTTGCCGCCGAGGCGCACGACCTCGCCGTTCATCAGCACCATCTCGATGCCGAGCACATTGTTGGCGGTAAGCCCGTATTTCAGGCAGTGCACGCCGCCCGAATTCTCGGCGACATTGCCACCGATGGAACAGGCGATCTGCGACGATGGATCGGGGGCGTAGTAGAAGCCGTCGAGTTCCACTGATGTGGTGATGCCGAGATTGGTGACACCGGGTTGGGCTGTGACGGTGCGGTTGGGATAGTCGATCTCGAGGATGCGGTTGAAGCGGCTCATCACCAGCAGAACCGCGTCTTCCAGCGGCAGCGCGCCGCCCGACAGCGAGGTGCCGGAACCGCGCGGCACGACGCGGATGTTGCGCTCGTTGCAGTATTTGAGCAGGCGCGACACCTGGGCGACCGTCTCTGGCAGCACCACGACCAGCGGCAATTGGCGGTAGGCGGTCAGCCCGTCGCTTTCGAAGGCGCGCATCTCGTTGATCGTCTCGACCACACCCTCGCCCGGCACAATGATGCGCATGTCGGCGACGATCTCGGCGCGGCGGGCAAGCGTTGCCGCATCGGGCTTGGGCATCAATATGCCGGACATCGGTCACCTCGGTCGACAACTGGTAAAAAGCTTTTACCAGTTGGTGCCGATGCATGCAAATCGGAAGAAAGTCGTTAGCCGGGAGGCGCAGGCGCGCGGCGTTCGCAGCGTCAATCTGCCGCTGGCCTTACCTTCCGCTATGGCTCTGGGCGCTTGCCGCCGGGCGCGGCTACTCGCCCGCGTGCAGCTTGGATTCGCTGTGGGCGCGGCGGACGCGACGGACACCCCACCAGACGAGCAGGACGGCGAGCGGCACAGCCGCGGCCGTAACGATTTCCGGCGCAAAGGCGTGGTCGATGGCCGAGGCGCCCTTGGCGATGTAGCCGACGAGGCCGACGACATAATAGGAGACGGCGGCGACCGACAGGCCCTCGACCGTCTGCTGCAGGCGCAGTTGCAGGCGGGCGCGGTTGTTCATCGAGGCCAGCAGGTCGCGATTCTGCTTCTCGACCTCGACATCGACCCAGGTGCGCAAGAGTGTGGTGGCGCGGGTGAGCTTACGCGACAGGTTGGCCTGGCGCTCCTCGACCGAACGGCAGGTGCGCATGGCGGGTGCGACGCGGCGCTTGAGGAAACCGGCCCAGGTGTCGTAGCCGGTGACGACCTCCTCCTCGAGCGCTTCGAGGCGCTCGCGGACGATGCCGTCATAGGCCTTGCTGGCGCCGAAGCGGTAGAGGCTCGAAGCGGCATCCGCCTCGAGCTCGGCGGCGAGTTCGGTGAGGTCGGCGAGCAGCGCCTGGCTGTCGCGCGTCTCGGTCGCCTTCATTTCGCGGGTTGCCTGGGCAAGCCGGTCCTCGATGCGACGGACGCGGCCGGACAGCGACAGCGCCATCGGCAGGCCGAGCATCGCCAGCGTGCGGTAGGTCTCGATGTCGATCAGGCGCTGCGACAGCGCACCGGTCCGCGCCGGCGTCAGGCCACGGTCGAGGATGAGGATGCGGGTCATGCCGTCGCCGTCCTGGCGGAAATCGGTGACGATGCCGGCGGCGCCTCCTTCGACAAGCGAGTAGCACAGGCTGGTCGGATCGAAGGTGGCGATCAGCTTTCCGTTGGCCGGCGTCCACTTGCGGATCTCCAGCCGGATGCCCGAGATGACCGTGCCGGGCGGGCTGAAACCGTTGCCGAAGGGCGACTCTTCGTGTGAGCGGTCGCCTTCGTCGAGCGGACCTTCCCACAGATAGGTCGAGAACTCGGTGTGGCGCTCCCAGCGCAACGTGCCCTGCCCCCACTTCATGGCGTGGTGGCGCGCCTGGCGGTCGGGTGCGGCGATGCCGAGGCGCCGGGACAGCTCAGACAGCACGGCATGGTCGACAGCGGATCCGCCCTCGGTCATGAAGGACAACTGGACCAGCACGCGCGGGCTTTCGACAAGTGGATGCGGCCGCGAATGGACCTCGCCAAGCGCACCGGGACGCCCCTCATGGGCCGGAAAGCCCAGGACGCTGCCGGTCGAACGCGGCAGGAACTCCAGTGATGACGGCTCGGCTGTCACTTCAGGCTCCCTTGATGCCAGACCTCCTGCCTCTAGGTAAGTTTGCCGCCAGTGGCAAACGCCAACTTCAGGGGTAGCTGATACTGTGCCTCACAGGGCACCAAGCTGGGAACCGCTGGACTGGATAAATAATTTGACCAGTCGGGGGGCGCGCTCCTATCCTTGCGGACAGGACAGAGCTTCCGGACAGCAGCATTGAGCGACATTTTTTCCAGGATCGAGCATTCGCGCACGGCTGACGAGGTGGTGCAGCAGATCGAAAGCCTGATCCTCGAAGGTGTGCTGCGCGCCGGCGACAGGCTGCCGGGCGAGCGCGAGATGGCCAAGCAGTTCGACGTTTCCAGGCCGATCCTGCGCGATGCGCTGAAGACGCTCGAAGCGCGCGGGCTGATGGTGACGCGTCATGGCGGCGGCACCTATGTCGCCGACGTGATCGGCGAAGTGTTTTCCAAGCCTGTCATGGAGCTGATCGTCAACCACCGCAAGGCAGCAGCCGACTATCTCGAATATCGCCGCGAGATCGAGGGGCTGGCCGCCGAATATGCGGCGCAGCGGGCGACGGCGGAGGACCTCGCCTTGCTCGACGGCATCGTGGCGCGGATGGAGGCGGCGCATAGGCGCGCCGACCCGGCGGAAGAAGGCGCGATCGACGTCGAGTTCCATCATGCTGTCGGCGAATGCGCCCACAACATCATCCTGCTGCACACATTGCGCTCGTGCTACAGGCTGCTGTCGGATGGCGTGTTCACCAACCGCCTGGTGGTGTTCACCGTCAGCGGCACGCGCGACGTGCTGCTCGAGCAGCACAAGGCGATCCATCGCGCGGTCGTCGCTGGCGATCCCGCTGCGGCGCGCAAGGCGGCGATGGACCACATCACCTATCTGGAGCGTGCCATGGCCGAGGCCGAGCGCAGCGGCGACTGGCAGCGCATCTCACGGCTCAGGCTCCGTCAGCGCACCGACAGCACCGAAACGAGCAGAAAGTCGTGACTGGAATACATTACCTCGACGCCCGCGGCCCGGACGGTATCCGCATCTACGCCATCGGCGACATTCACGGCCATCTCGACCTGCTGCGCGACATGCATGAGCGCATTGCCGGCGAGATCGCGCGCGACAAGCCGGCGGACTGGCGCATCGTCCATCTCGGTGACCTCGTTGACCGTGGGCCAGACAGCGCTGGCGTGATCGGGTTCCTGATGGCAGCTGTTGAGCGCGACCCGCGCAACATCGTGCTGGCAGGAAATCACGACGTCGGCTTCCTCGATTTCCTCACCGAGCCGGACCCGGCCGGCCTGTTCGCCTGCCATGGTGGTCGCGACACCGCCCGGTCATATGGCGTGGATCTGCATGTCGACTACGCCTCCTCGCTCGCGCGAGGCCATCGCGAACTGGCGGCGGCTGTGCCGGACGGCCACCAACGCTTCCTGCGCGCCCTGCCCCGGTCGGCGTCGTTCGGCGATTTCTTCTTCTGCCACGCCGGCATTCGCCCTGGTGTCGCCTTGGATCGGCAGGATCCAGAGGACCTCATCTGGATCCGCAACGAATTCCTGCGTCATCCCGGGCTGCACCCGAAGGTCGTCGTGCACGGGCACACACCGCAGGCGGAGCCCGAAGTGCTGGCCAACCGTGTCAATGTCGACACCGGCGTGTTCCACTCAGGCGTGTTGACCGCGCTCGTCATCGACGGCTCGGAAAAACGACTGATGTCAGTGCGAATGGCCTGACTTAGCGGGCGGCTGCGGTGACGCCGTAGCCGTCGACCGCATGATGGTCGGCCGCGGCATCCGCGGCATAAATCCCGAAGCCGCCGAGCACGATTGCCGACAGCATGGCGAAGGACAGAAGCGCTGCTTTCAAGGGAGTCATCTCAGGTTGAGCTTCCTGCATCCTGCACGAACGGAGTTACGAATAAGTTTCCGAAAAGTTTATGCTTCACCGCAGTCGCGCAGCATCACGGCCGTGCTTCTAGGGTGGTTCTGTATCGGGCTTGTGTCGCGCTGCACTCGGAGATGGTTCATTCGCGATACCATCGCCAGCTGGCGCCGGGCTGTCTTTAGAAAGGCTTCCGGGCACAATCCAGCAGGCATATGACTATGCACAGCGGTTTTTGTCCGACGTGCCAAAAATGTCACTGGACCGGCGTTGCCGCCGTCAGATGGCGGCGACCCAGGCGCGGGCCAGCGTCAGGCCGACCGCATCGGCTTCGGGGCCGTCGCGGGCGGCTTCGACCTCGTGCCGTTCGGGCCAGTCGGGGTGGCGGCTGGCGATGGTCTCGGCAAAAGCCTCGTTCCATTCACGCACCAGCGACCGGTCGGCCTCGAAATGGAACTGGATGCCATAACCGGCGCGACCGATGCGGAAAGCCTGGTTGCCGGTGACCGAACTGCCGGCGAGCCGCACCGCATCCTCCGGCAAGGTGAAGGTGTCGTCGTGCCACTGGAAGATCGGGAAACGCAGGGGCAGGTCGCTGAAGACGAGATCGTCCTGGGCCTCGTCGGTCAAGGTAATGCCGTGCCAGCCGAATTCGGTCGAGCCGCCGATCCGGTTGTGACCGCCGAAGGCACGCGCCAGGAGTTGGCCGCCGAGGCAGATGCCGAGCACGGCCTTGTCCCGTTCGACGAAGTCGCGCGCCAGTTCGAGCAGTTCGGGAAAATAAGGCGAATGCGCATCGTCACGGGCATTCTGGCCGCCGCCGAGCATGATCATCGCGTCATGGCCGTCGGCGTTCGCGGGCAAGGCATCGCCAAGATGGGCGTTGCACTGGTCGATCGTGGCCTCGACTTCGGCAAGGGCATCGCCAACCTGACCAAGGCCGGTGCCTGCATAATTCTGGACAACGAGGACGCGCATCTCGGCCTTTCCGGCGGTGACAAAGTTGCGGCGAGCCCTATCATGCGGCTTGCCACGCAGCCAAGAAGGATCGGCTATGCCACTGCAGAACCGCATCGACCCTTTCGGCGAGATCCACGCCACGCCGGAGCGCGGCATGTTCACCGGCAATCGCGGCATCATCCACGACCCCGAAACAAGGAGCTTGCTCAGCCGGCGCTGGGCGACCAAGGCATGGCTCACCTGCGCGCTCGACTTCAAGAACGCGCGCCGGGTGCCGATGGGGCGCAATCGTCCCGGCGGCAAGACCGGCTGGACCGAGCTGTTCTTTCTCGACGAGGTGACGGCGCTGGCCGCCGGGCACAGGCCCTGCTTCTATTGCCGGCGCCAGCGCGCCAAGGCCTTTGCCGCAGCCTATTCCAGCGCCTTTGGCACCGACGATCCGAAGGTCGGCGAGATGGATGGGCGACTTCACCGGGAGCGGCTGGCTTCGGGTGGCCAGCCGGTCGAGCTGGACCGGCATGGGCTGCACCTGTTGCCCGACGGGGCGATGTTTTCGGACGGCGCTTCAGACTATGCCGTGCGCGGCGGCAAGGCGCTGCGCTGGAGCTTTGGCGGCTACGATGCGGCACTCGGCTTCGACGAGATTGCCGACACCGACATGTGCATCGTCACGCCGGCGACGACGCTGGAGGTGCTGCGCCAGGGTTATTCCCCGGAATGGCACCCGAGCGCCGAGCGGCTTTCGGCAGAAGCTGTCCCTTGACCCTAGCCGCCGCCTGCCGCATTGCTCGGCCATGCGCGCAAACTACAAGATGCAACGGCTGTTCGTGGCTGATGACCTCGCTTCCGGCGCGGCCTTCGACGCCGATCCGCAGCAGAGCCACTATCTTGCCCATGTGCTTCGCCTCGGCGAAGGCGCTGAGGTATTGCTGTTCAATGGCCGCGACGGCGAGTGGTCGGCACGGATAGCCGGCAAGACCAAGAAGGCGGTGCGGCTCGAGGTTCTCGAGATCCAGCGGCCGCAGCCAGTGCATCCCGACCTGGTCTACTGCTTTGCGCCGCTCAAGGTCGGCCGGCTCGATTATCTCGTGCAGAAGGCCGTCGAGATGGGCGCCGGCACGATGGTGCCCGTCATCACCCAGCACACGCAGATGAAGCCAGGCATCGACCGCCTGCGGGCGAACGCCGTGGAAGCCGCCGAACAATGTGGCATCCTGGCCATACCCGAGGTGCGCGAGGCGGTGAAGCTGGAGCAGCTGCTCTCAGGCTGGGACAAGGAACGGCGGCTGATCTTCTGCGACGAGGACGCCTCGACCAACAATCCGACGGCTGCCTTGCAGGCCATCAAGGAACGCAAGCTCGCCCTGCTGGTCGGGCCGGAGGGCGGCTTCTCCGACGACGAGCGCCGCATGCTGCGCGCTTTGCCCTTTGTCACGGCCATTCCGCTGGGGCCGCGCATCCTGCGCGCCGACACGGCGGCGGTGGCGGCCCTTGCCGTCATCCAGGCAACGATCGGTGACTGGTAGTCGTCAGAGAACCTTGCCCGGCCATGGGTTGATGCCGTCGCGCAGCCACAAAAGCGTGTCGAGCCAGAAATCAGGCGCGTGGCGGCTGTGGAACAGGCCGAAATGGCCGATCGCCGGCCGATCGAAATCTCCAGGCGACAGCAGTAGCTGGGTCGGCTTCGCCCCGGTGTAATAGCCGAGCGCACGTCTGATGGCCTGCGGCGTGCCTATCTCGTCGTCGGTAAGGCCAACGGCCAGGATGGGCGCGGAAATCGAAGCAAAGCGACGGAGGACATCGCCTCGTTCCGCCTCGGGGTGACTCAGTTCGATGCGCGCACCACGAAAGCTCCACTCGTTGGCGACCCCTTTGGGCAGATCTTCCAGCCAGCCGAGCCGCTTGCCAGGGAAGTAACCGCAGAGGGCCGTGATGACGGGCATGGCCACATGCCATTTGAGAAACAGCCTCGGGCGGTGGGCGGCGGCATAGTCGCGCCAATAGGCATATTGCGCACCAACGGTGAGCATGCGTGTGATGCCGGTTGCGGACTCGGCCAGACCCGGCAAGGCGCCACCGATGCTGTGCCCAACCACCATCAAGGGCGCGCCTGGATCGAGGCGCCTGGCCAGACGCAGCACCGCTTCGAAATCGCGTTCGCCCCAGTCGCGCCAGCGATGGCCGCAACCGCGCAGGCGCGTCATGCGCGAAGCACCGATGCCGCGATAGTCATAGGTGACGACGTCGAAGCCGCGACCGGCGAGAAACATGGCATAGCGATGATAGTAGCTGGCAAGCACGCCGGTCGCCGGATTGACGATGACGGTCCCGGCCTTGTCGCCTCGCGCGTGCGGCCAGATGTGGCCACGCAGCACGACGCCATCGGCGCAGACGATCTCGATCGCTCTGGGCTCACTCACCAAAACCGCAATCGACATGGTGGACCTCGCTTTCCGCCCTTCAGCACTAGCGAATTCGTCTTTCCAATTACACTCACTAGTCGGTATACTTTCATGATGAGGACCTCAGGGAAGCCAACGCGCGAGCGCATCGTCGATGCCGCATCGAAGCTGTTTTATGGCGAGGGCATCCGTGCCGTCAGCGTCGATGCCGTGGCCGAGAAGTCGGGCCTCACCAAGCGCACGCTCTATTATCACTTCCAGAGCAAGGACGAGTTGATCGCTGCCTATCTCGACGGCCGCGACCAGCCCAATCTGGCGCTGTTCCAGCGCTGGTTCAGCGAGGCCGAGGGCGGGATCGATCAGAAGATTCGGGCGATCTTCCAAAACCTCGCCGAGGCCGCGCGGCATCCCAGATGGAAGGGCTGCGGCTATCTGCGCACGGCGGCAGAACTGGCCGACATGCCCGGACACCCGGCGATCAAGACCGGGATCGCGCACAAGAAGCGCGTCGAGGTCTGGCTGGCCAGCGCCTTCGCCGCCGAGGGCGTCCGCTCGCCGGAGCTTTTGGCGCGCCAGATCATTCTGTTGCTGGACGGCTGTTTTGCCGTCGTCCTGCTCAACCGCGACGCCTCCTATATGGAAACGGCCGGGGAAGCAGCGGCGACGCTGGTGAAATCAGCGTTAGCCCAAACCGGTCGCGAAAACCGCTGATTTGGGACGTGCAGTCCGCAACCGGATAATTCCAAGCATCAACATTTCACTATCGCCACCCGAAACGATCAATTCCTGTTGACGAAGGCTCAGGATTTTTCGCTTGATCGGCGAGCGCTGGATCGTCCATCAAGCGCCCGCGGTCCTTCCGCCTTCAGGAGAAGCATACATGGCGCGCGACACCACCGATTTCCGGCCTATCGAGGGGATGGACGAACTCGTCGACTATCTCGCAGCCGGCAACAAGCCGCGCGACAAGTGGCGGATCGGCACCGAGCACGAGAAATTCCCGTTCTATATCGACGGCAACGCACCGGTTCCCTATGGCGGCGATCGCGGCATCCGCGCGCTGCTCGAAGGCATGCAGAAGACGCTTGGCTGGGATCCGATCATCGATGCCGGGCGCATCATCGGCCTCGTCGAGCCGACCGGCCAGGGCGCGATCTCGCTCGAGCCGGGCGGACAGTTCGAGCTTTCCGGCGCGCCGCTGGAGACGATCCACCAGACCTGTCGCGAGGGCAACGCCCATCTGGCGCAATTGCGCGAAATCGCCGAGCCGCTCGGCATCCGCTTCCTCGGCCTCGGCGGCAGCCCGAAATGGACGCTGGCCGAAACGCCGCGCATGCCGAAATCGCGCTACGACATCATGACCGCCTACATGCCGAAGGTCGGCACCAAGGGCCTCGACATGATGTACCGGACCTGCACCATCCAGGTGAATCTCGACTTCGAGAGCGAAGCCGACATGCGTCGCAAGATGCAGGTGTCGCTCAAGCTGCAGCCGCTGTCGACGGCGCTGTTCGCCAACTCGCCCTTCACCGACGGCCGTCCCAACGGCATGCAGAGCTGGCGCGGCGACATCTGGCGCGACACCGACAATCAGCGCTCCGGCCTGCTCGAATTCTGCTTCTCGCCCGAGTTCGGCTTTGCCGACTATGTCGAATGGGCGCTCGACGTGCCGATGTATTTCGTCATTCGTGACGAGCAGTACCGCGACATGACCCACATCACCTTCCGCCAGTTCATGAATGGCGCGGCGCGCAACGAGATCCCCCAGGGGATGCCGACGATGGGCGACTGGGCCAACCACCTGTCGACCTTGTTCCCTGACGTGCGCCTCAAGCGCTTCCTCGAAATGCGCGGCGCCGATGGCGGCCCGTGGCGCCGCATCTGCGCCCTTCCCGCTTTCTGGGTCGGGCTTCTCTACGATCCGGCAACGCTCGATGCCGCCGAAGAACTCACCCGCAACTGGACCTACGCCGAAGTTCTGGCGATGCGCGACGCCGTGCCCGAGCAAGGCATTGCGGCACCGTTCCGCAACGCCACTTTGCGTGAGATCGGCCGTGAAGTGCTGGCGCTGTCGCGCCAGGGGCTGGTCAACCGCGGCCGCAAGAACCGCGAAGGTGTCGACGAATCCGGCTTCATCAACACGCTCGACGAGGTGATCGCGCGTGGCACGACGAGTGCGGAGGAAATGCTCAACGCCTACAACACGCGCTGGGGCGGTTCGATCGAGCCTGCATTCCTGGAATACGCCTACTAGGGGTTCCGATAACCCCTTCAATAGGCGCTGGAAACGCTCTACGTTTCTCCTCGGCTCAAGCTCCTGAGGAGGAAAAAATGCTGCCACTGTTCGAGATGCTGGCCAATGCCCAGAACGGCAACGGCATGGAGGCGCTGTCGCGCCAGTTCGGGCTGAGCCAGCAGCAGACACAATCGGCGATCGAAGCGCTGATGCCGGCATTCAGCCAGGGGCTGAAGCGCAATGCCTCCGACCCCTATGGCTTGGGTTCCTTCCTGCAGGCGATGGCGAGCGGCCAGCATGCCAAATATTTCGAGGACGCATCCCGCGCCTTCTCGCCCCAGGGCGTCGATGAAGGCAACGGCATCCTCGGTCACCTGTTCGGCTCCAAGGAGCTGTCGCGTGCGGTCGCCGGCCAGGCGGCGCAGGCGACCGGAATCGGCCAGGAAGTGCTCAAGCAGATGCTGCCTGTCATCGCCTCGATGATCATGGGCGGACTGTTCAAGCAGTCGACCGGGCAGATGCAGGCGGCGAGCGGCATGGGCGGCAGCAACAACCCGCTCGGCGAGATCATCGAGCAGATGATGAGGCAGGGTGGCGGCATGATGGGCGGCGGGCAGCAGCCTCGCCAGGCGCCGCAGCAGACCCAGGCGCCCGATCCCTTCGACAACCCGTTCGGCAAGGTGCTGAAAGACATGTTCGGCGGCGGCCTGGGTCAGCCGCAACCATCGCCGCGCCAGCAGGCGCCGCAGCAGAGCCCCTATGGCGACAACCCGCTCGGCAAGATCTTCGAGGAGATGCTGGGCGGAGGCCGCGCCCAGCCGGACCCGCAACCACAGGCGCGACAGCCGCAGCCGCAGGCCAATCCGAGCGGCCGGCCGCGCAATCCCTATGACGACCTGTTCGGCAAGATGTTCGAAACCGGCAGCCAGCAGCGCGACGACTACCAGAAGGGCGTCGAGTCGATCTTCGAGCAGTTCAGCAAGGGCATGGACAGGTATCGCTGAGCTAAGGCCTGACGGTCGATGCGAACCTCGCCTGAGGCTTCAGCTTGTAGCAGCGTGAACAGGTCGACGGTGCCGGTGCTCGCCAATTGCCTCGGGCATTATGACGAGCAGGCTCCGATGCCGGACCTCGACGCGCATTTCCAATGCGTATGGACCAACGCCATCCCTGACGATCATGTCGGCCCGGTCGCGGTCGTTCCGGACGGCTGCGTCGACCTGTTGTGGAAAGACGGACGGCTGATGGTGGTCGGGCCCGACATCGTTGCCGCCAGTCCCGAGTTGCATGGCGGAACGACGGTGCTCGGCATCCGCTTCCGGCCAGGCGCGGCGCTGCGCTGGTTGCGCACACCGATGAGCGCAATCGTCGGCCAGGCGGTCGATCTCGCCGACGTCTGGAATCCTGGTGTAGCCCGAGAGCTGTGTCTGCGAATCGGCGAGGCGCCAACCATCGAACGGCAGGCTGCCGTGCTGCAGCAACAGCTGCTCAAGCAGTTGCCGGACCTGGAGCGCCCGGCGCAGGGCGCAGGCGCGATCTTTGCGGCAATGGCATCGGGATCGGATGAAATCGGCGGCAGGATTTCGTTGCTGGTGGAACGGCTTGACATCAGCGAGCGCACGCTGAGACGGCGCAGCCACGACTATTTCGGCTATGGACCGAAGACGCTCGACCGCATCCTGCGTTTCCAGAACTTCCTGTCCCTGGTGCGCGCGCAAGGCAAGCAGGCCATGGCAGGCCTTGCCTATGAGGCCGGCTATGCCGACCAGGCGCATCTCGGCCGCGAAATCCAGGCGCTGTGCGGCATGACCGCCGGGAGCTTCGTGCGCCAGATCACTGGTTGACTGGGGCCAACTGGCCGTTTCGTTCAAGATTCCCGCCGCCCCGTCAGCTATCGGCGGCGATCCCACGAAACGCAGGAGAATTGCCATGGGCACGAGCGGAAACGATCGCCGGATCGACAACATCGAGTTCAACGTCAGCGACATTGCGCGGTCGCGTGAGTTCTACGGCAAGGCCTTCGGCTGGAGCTTCACCGACTACGGTCCGACCTATTGCGAGTTTACCGACGGCCGCCTGACCGGGGGACTGACGACAGGCGGTCCGGTCAGGTCGGGCGGGCCGCTGGTCATCCTCTATGCCGACGATCTCGCCGCAACCCAAAGCCGACTGGAGGCCGCCGGCGCCAGGATCGTCAAGCCCGTGTTCGAATTCCCCGGCGGGCGGCGCTTCCACTTTACCGATCCCGACGGCTACGAACTGGCGGTGTGGTCGGCGAACTGAGGTGGCGATAATGGTCGCAAGCCTCGGCTTCATTCTGTTGGGCGGCGTCTTCGTCTGCGCCGGCACTGAGCATTTCTGGAATTTCCGCATGGTCTCAGGCATGCTCGCAGACAAGGGCCTGCCTGCGGCGCAAGGTCTGCTTGCCCTGGGTTCGGTCGTCGAGATCGTTGCCGGCCTGTGCCTGGCAATGGGCGTCATGCGCCCCTACGCGGCCGTGGCGCTGATCCTGTTCACCATCGCCGCGTCACTGATGGCGCTCAATTTCTGGCGCTATTCGGGCATGGAAAGACAAGCCTTGCGCTCGGCCTTCATCATCAACGTCGCCGTCGTCGGCAGCCTCCTGCTTGCCGCGACAGCTTAGAAGGGCGGCACAAATCTGATCTGGATGCCGGAGGAGCGTCCCAAAATACGAAAAAGCCCGGTCCTGGGAGGACCGGGCAGCGTGCAGGCGAGGCCGGCGGGGACCGGCTGGGAGTGGGGAGCCTGCGAAAGCAGATTTCGGCTATGCGACGCGACGCGCCATCACTTCGATGTTCTCGCTGCGCGCCTGCCTGATCGAGCGAAGACGCACGGTCGGATCGGAGGCGAACGGCAGGTCGACAGCCACGCACAGGTCGCCGCGGGTCAGGCCGACATCGGCGAGTTCGGTGTCGCTCAATTCGCCGAGGCGATAGAAGGCGCGGCGATTTTTCCAGGCACGGAAGAGATCGGCGGTGTAGTTGACGATACGCATCGCATTCACCGGCCGCGTCGCGGAATGCGTCGTCTCAGTGGAATGGTCGAGCGTGGTCATGACGATCTCCTCTCAGATCAGGGACAAACGGGTCCCGTTCCGGTCGACGCTCCTTCAGCCGCCGCCCCGGTTCCGATTCACATGCCTCATGTGGACAATGCGAGATTGCCATCGCCGTATTGATTAATCCAACGAATGTTTCTAATCTTTACCATCAATGTTCATGATGGAAACGTCGATGGCCGCTCCTCTCGATCTTGACCAGCTCCACACCTTCATCTCCATCGTCGACACCGGCAGCTTCACGCGCGCCGCCGACGAAGTGCATCGCACGCAGTCAGCTGTGTCGATGCAGATGCGCCGTCTCGAGGACCGCATCGGCAAGGCGCTCTTCGAAAAGGAAGGGCGCATGAACAAGCTGACCGAGGAAGGCGAGCGCCTGCTCACCTATGCCAGGCGGCTGCTGCACCTCAACCGCGAGACGCTGGCTGCCTTCGACGACAAGGCGCTGGAGGGCACGGTCCGCATCGGTGTGCCGGACGATTATGCCGACCGTTTCCTGCCCGAGATCATGGCGCGCTTCTCGCGCTCCAACCCGCGCGTCGAGCTGTCGGTACTGTGCGAGCCCACCGTCAATCTCGCCGACCAGATTCGCCGCGGCAATCTCGACATCGCACTTGTGACCGAGTGCGTGGACACCCGGCCGAGCGAGATCGTGCGCAACGAACCGCTGCTGTGGGTCTCGTCGGCCAGCCATATGGTGCATGAGGAGACGATCCTGCCGATGGCTTTCGGCCGCCCGACCTGCCAGTGGCGGCAGATGGCGACGGACCTGCTCCAGGCCAGCGGCCGCGAGTACCGCGTGCTGTTCACCAGTTGGTCGGCCAATGTCATCACCGCCGCCGTTCTGGCTGGCCTCGCCGTATCAGTGCTGCCCGAATGCGCGCTGCGGCCGGGCATGCGCGTGCTTGGCGAAGCCGACGGCTTCGGCGCCCTGCCCGACTGCAAGATCGGAATCCTGCGCGGCCATTCCAGCCGGCCCGAGATCGTCGATGCGCTTGCGCGGCATATCTCGGAGAGCCTCGACAACATCTCTGTGCCGCTGACCGAGGAGAGCGGCACGTTCGATTTCGCTGCCCTTGCCGCCGCGCGTGGCCGGCGGCTCAAGCCGAGCCACATCATGCCGGGATGGTAGGCTGCGATTGACCGGCAAAGCTTGACGAGGAAGGCCACGCGGCCCTCAATCGCGCGATGAACGAACTTGCTACCGAATCACGCACCAATGCTGCCGAATACACCGTCAGCGAGATTTCCGGCGCGCTGAAGCGCACCGTCGAGGACGCCTTCGGCAATGTGCGCGTGCGCGGCGAAATCTCGGGTTATCGCGGCCCGCATTCGTCGGGCCATGCCTATTTCTCGCTGAAGGACGATCGTTCACGCATCGAAGCGGTGGTGTGGAAAGGCACGATGAGCCGGCTGAAATTCCGTCCCGAGGAAGGGATGGAGGTGATCGCCACCGGCAGGCTGACCACCTATCCCGGCTCGTCGAAATACCAGATCGTCATCGACAATCTCGAGCCCGCCGGCGCCGGCGCGCTGATGGCGCTGCTGGAAGAGCGCAAGCGCAGGCTGGCCGCCGAGGGCCTGTTCGACGACCGTCGCAAGCAGCTGTTGCCGTTCATGCCGCTGGTGATCGGCGTCGTCACCTCGCCGACCGGTGCGGTCATCCGCGACATCATCCACCGCATCAAGGACCGCTTCCCGCTGCATGTTCTGGTCTGGCCGGTGCGGGTTCAGGGCGAGACGTCGGGTGCGGAAGTGGCCGCTGCGGTCAACGGCTTCAACGAACTGTCCGAGCTCGGTGCGATCAGGCGCCCCGACCTTTTGATCGTGGCGCGCGGCGGCGGCAGCCTCGAAGACCTCTGGGGCTTCAACGACGAAGGGCTTGTCCGCGCCGTTGCCGCTTCGCACATCCCGGTCATCTCGGCCGTCGGCCACGAAACCGACTGGACGCTGATCGACCTCGCCGCCGACAGGCGGGCGCCGACGCCGACGGGTGCCGCCGAGCTTGCCGTGCCTGTCAAAGCCGAACTCGAGGCCGTGCTCGCCAATCTCGGCGCACGGCTGCGCGGCGCGGTATCGCGCATGATCGACCGGCGCAGCCAGGCTGTTCGCGCAGCCGCACGCGCCTTGCCCACTCCGGACCAGTTGCTGGCGCTACCCCGCCGCCGCTTCGACGAGGCGACAAGCCGGCTCGGCCGGGCGCTGACCGTCACCACCGAGCGCAAGCGCGCCCGGCTGTCGGCGGTGCGCCTGTCGCCGGCGACGTTGGCGCGCCGCATCAGCGAAACCCGCCGCCATCTCGACCGTGACATGCTGCGCGCCGATGCAGCGTTGCGAGCGATGGTGCGCGAAAAGCGCATCCGGTTCGACCGCACCAAAGGCCGGCTGTCGCCGGAACCACTGGTCCGCCGCCAGGAGGCATTTGGCCAGCAGCTCACGGCGCTGGAACGCCGCGCCGTGCTTGCGGTCGGGCGTAGGCTCGAACGCGCGCGGACGAGCCTGTCACAGGCGGACCGGCTGATGGCGACGCTGTCGCACAAGGCGGTGCTGGCACGCGGCTTCGCGCTTGTTCGCGATGCCGACGGCACGGTGCTCAAGCGCGCCTCCGAAGTGGCCGCGGGTGCGGCGCTGTCGATCGAATTCGCCGACGGCACGACCAATGCGATCGCCACCAGCGGCAGCGCGATTGCGGCAAGCGGCGAGGCCAAGCCAAAGCCGGTGGCCAGACCAGCAGCCAAGGTCAAGGAACCCGGCAATCAGGGCAGCCTGTTCTAAAGCGACAGGGGTCAGTCGCCCGTAGGCGACGAGATAACGGGCGCCACCAGCGGCGAAATGAACGGTGCGCTCCACGAGCCGCCGACGAAGAATGCCGTTGGCCGCACCGCCGGTGCAACAGGGGTTGTCGTCGTCGAGGAAGAGGCGGTGATCTCCTTGGCCTCGATCGCACCCGAGAGCGCGAGCCCACGACCGACATAAGGCACGATGCCGGTCAGCCAGATGCGGCTCGTCGGCGTGCGTGCCTCCGCCTTGTCGATCTTGGCAACACCGTTGGAGATGGTCGCCTTGAGCTCGACACCATCGACCGGCAGCGTACCGCCCGAGACTTCGTCGAGCGAGAAGAAACCGCGATCGGCGGTACGCTTGAGGAAGGCCGCCATGTCGAGCCCGGCAATCGCGCCGACGCCGAAGGTGGCGGCGACCGAGCCGTTGGCATTCTCCAGCAGCGTGTTCCAGTTCAGGCCCGGGCCCTGGAGGATAACCGACACGGTGCCGCGGCCGATCGGCACGATGTGGCTCATGCCCGCCGCGGTGCCGAAGGCGCCGCCGTCGATGTCGGACGCAAGCAACCGCATCTCCGCCTGTGTGCCGGCGGGCTTACGGTCGAAACGGATGCTGGCCTGGACATTGCCGCCAAAGGCTTCCGCATCGGAAATGTCGAATGCCGCCAGCCCACCCTTGACCTGTGCCGTTGCCGCGACCTCGGCGAGCGCGATGGAACCGGCCGTCGCCTTCGTCGCCGACAGCCTGAGATCGAGATTGATGCGGTCGGAAAAGCTGGTGTCGATCTCGGCCGTCGTGGGCCCGTTTGCCGGGGTCATGGGCGCGAAGGACGAGGCAAACGTCATCAGGTCGAGCGTGTCGAAAGCCAGTGTGCCCGAAAGCGCCGGCACGGGCCCATCGAGCGACAGATCGAGGATGCCCATGCCGGGATTGCCGTCGAGCGTGACTTGCGCGTTCTCGATCTTGAGGCGGGACACATCGCCCGTAATCTTGGAGGCGAGCGAAATCGATCCGACAGGGCTTCCAGGCAGGATGCCCGGCTTGGACCATTCCAGCATGCGCCGGAAGGACGGCGATACGATCTTGGCCTGGCCATCGACATGCGCATCGGGGCCCATGTCGATGGTGCCGTCGAACGAGGCTTCGACAGGCGCCGATTTCAGCGAAGCGACGATCGGTGCCTCGCCACCGGCAAACAGCATCAGCGGACGCGGCGACGACAATTCGATCGCCACCTGCTCGCCATGCCAGACACCGGTTGCCGTGAGCTTCCCGGCTTTGTTCAGCGCCGGCAGGCTGGCCTTGCCGGTGAGGTCGCTCAGGAGTTCGTCCTCGCCCTCGTCGGAAACGGCCACGACACGGCCATCGATGAACTCGACGGCGCCGAATTCGTCATCAGGCAGCGCACTGAGGTCAGGTTCGGCAGGATTCGACGCGACGGTGGCGCGGGCACGCTCGATGGCGCGGCTGAGGCGCCCGCCGGTCGAATGCGGCATCTCCACGCCGCCGTCGGCAAGCCGCTTCAGGCGCAAAGTCGGCCGGATGAAATGCGCGTCGGAGAAATCGACATTGCCGCTGAGCGCCGAAAGCGCCGACAGCTCGATTTCAACGCGTTCGGCCTCGATGACCGGCGAACCCTTCTCGTCATCCCAGTCGGTCAGGGTGACGTCGGTCAGGGTGGCGCGGAACACCGGCCAGATCTCGATGTCAGGCGTGCCTTCGATCGACACGCGGAAGCCGCTCCACGCGCTCATCTCGAAGGCGATGCGGTCCTTGACGATCTGGGTGGAAGCGATGAACGGCACGGCGGCAACGGTGGCGGCGATCAGGATGATGAGTCCTGTGATCGCCCAGATGCTGCGCCTGAACAGTGGTGATGGCATGTTGCCCTTGTGCCGCCCGTGCTGCGCCGTTGTGGCTAACGGGTGTAACCGAGTAACGCGGCATTTCAAGTCTTTGTGGCCATGCGATGACGTTTGCGCACAGCGCAATGGCGCTAATCGACATTTCCTTGATCTGCTGCAGTGCGACATGCATAACCATGCGCGTTCTGGGAGAGATGCCGATGACTGTCGAAAAGCCGCTTTGGACGCCCTCGTCAACGCAGGTGGCGCAAGCGCCCCTTACGGCGTTCATGGCTGCGGCGGGCGCGCGCGCCGGCCAGTCGTTCACCAACTATGCCGAACTGCATGCCTGGTCGATCAGCGAGCGCGAGGCGTTCTGGGATCTTGTCTGGGACTTCTGCGGCGTTATCGGCGACAAGGGCGGCCACGTGCTCGTTGATGGCAACAGCATGCCGGGAGCACAGTTCTACCCCGATGCCAGCCTGAACTTCGCGCAGAACCTGTTGCGCGGCTCGGGCAGCGGCGAGGCCATCGTCTTCCGCGGCGAGGACAAGGTCGAGCGCCGGCTCACCTGGGACGAACTTGCGGCACTGGTATCGAGGCTGCAGCAGTTGTTCGTGTCGCTTGGCGTTGCCAAGGGCGACCGCATCGCCGCGATGATGCCGAACATGCCGGAGACGGTGGCCGCAATGCTGGCAACCGCCTCGCTGGGCGCCGTCTGGTCGTCATGCTCGCCCGACTTCGGCGAACAGGGCGTGCTCGACCGCTTCGGCCAGATCGAGCCAAAGCTGTTCATCGCACCCGACGGCTACTGGTATGCCGGCAAGCATATCGAGGTCGGATCGAAGATCGCAGCCGTCGCCGGCAAGCTCGGAAGTGTGACCAAGGTGCTGGTCGTCGACTATCTCGGCACTGCGACAGACGTTGCCGCGACCATCGGCAAGGCCGAGGCGCTCGACGATGCGCTGGCGCCATTCGCGGCAAAGGCTGTGACGTTCGAGCCCCTGCCCTTTTCGCATCCGCTCTATATCCTGTTCTCGTCGGGCACGACGGGCATCCCGAAATGCATCGTGCACTCGGCCGGCGGCACGCTGATCCAGCACGTCAAGGAACTGCGCCTGCATGCCGGGCTCAAGCCGGGCGACCGCTTCTTCTACTTCACCACCTGCGGCTGGATGATGTGGAACTGGCTGGTCTCGGGTCTTGCTGCGGAAGCGACGCTGCTGCTCTATGACGGCTCGCCGTTCCATCCCGACGGCAATGTGCTGTTCGACTTCGCCGATGCCGAGAAGATGACCTATTTCGGCACCTCGGCGAAGTTCATCGACTCGGTGCGCAAGGCCGGTCTCAGGCCCATCGACAGCCACGACCTCGGCAGCGTGCGCACCATCTCGTCGACCGGCTCGCCGCTGTCGCCGGAGGGCTTTGATTTCGTCTATGACGGCATCAAGAAGGACATCCACCTCGCCTCGATCTCGGGCGGCACCGACATCGTCTCGTGCTTCGTGCTCGGCGTGCCGACCGAGCCGGTCTGGACCGGCGAGATCCAGGGCGCCGGCCTCGGCCTCGCGGTCGACGTCTGGAACGATGACGGCAAGCCGGTGCGCCGGGAGAAGGGCGAACTGGTCTGCGCCAAGGCGTTTCCGGCGATGCCGATCGGCTTCTGGAACGACCCCGACGGCAAGAAGTACCACGCCGCCTATTTCGAGCGTTTCGACAATGTCTGGTGCCATGGCGACTTCGCCGAATGGACAGCGCATGGCGGCATGATCATCCATGGCCGCTCGGACGCGACGCTGAACCCGGGCGGCGTGCGCATCGGCACCGCCGAGATCTACAACCAGGTCGAGCAGATGCCGGAGATCGCCGAGGCGATCTGCATCGGACAGGACTGGGACGGCGACGTGCGCGTCGTGCTGTTCGTTCGCCTCGCGCCCGGGGTCACCCTCGACGAGGACCTGGAGAAGCGCATTCGGACCAAGATTCGCACCGGCGCCAGCCCGCGCCACGTGCCGGCCAAAATCGTGGCGGTCACCGATATCCCGCGCACCAAGTCGGGCAAGATCACCGAACTCGCCGTCCGCGACATCGTCCATGGCCGCCCCGTCAAGAACAAGGAGGCGCTGGCCAATCCCGAAGCGCTGGATCTCTACAGCGACATCGCGCAGCTCAGGAGCTGAGACGCGGCATGCCTAACAAGACGTAACCGCCAAATTTACCTAGACTTCAGGAGTGGTACACTTTCGTAAATTTTTCATCACTGGGGTAAGGTGCTGTTAAGGTTCGACCCTGATAGTCGTTGTCAACTTGAGGGAGAAATCCCTTTCCTCATCTCTGAGGATAGCCAGTTCAGCTCAAGTCCCCGTTGAAACAGCATCTACCTTAAGGGCGCCCCAGTGGCGCCTTTTTCTTTAGCCTGGTCTAAAAAGAACTTAGAGCGATGCCTCGGCGTCGCGCACCAGCGCGCCCGAAAGCAACACCACCGGTACCATGGCGGTAATGATGATGACGATTGCCGCCACCGCCCCTTCTTCCGGGACGCCGCGTGAGGCGTTTTCATAGACATGCGTCGCCAGCGTGCTGAAGCCGAAGGGCCTGAGCAGGATGGTCGCCGACAGTTCCTTGACGGTGTCGACGAAGACGAGAACCGCAGCTGTCAGGATCGCCGGCTTGAGCAATGGCAGAAGCACGCTGGCAGCACTTTGCGCCGGCGTCTTGCCGAGGCTGCGCGCAGCTTCGTCGAGGCTGCCAGGCAGCTTCTCCATGCCGGAGCGGACCGCGCCCTCGGCCAGGGCAACGAAGCGGATGGTGCAGGCAATGATCACCGCCGCGGCCGAGCCGGTGAGCAGCAGCCCGGTCGAGAATCCGAGCCAGGCGCGCGCAAAGGTATCGAGCGAATTGTCGAAGCGTGCCAGCACGAACAGCAGGCCGAGCCCGAGGATGCCTCCGGGAAGGGCGTAGCCGACCGAGGCGAGACGCACGGTGGCGGCCATGGCCCGGCCTTTCGACAGGCGCTGGGCATTGAGCAGGAACAGCGCAATGACGACGGTGAAGATGGCCGTCAGCGACGCCGTCATCAGGCTGTTGAGGAAGGCGCTGGCCACGTCGGGCGAGACGAACTGCTCGAGCCGGCGCGAGGCATATTGGCCGAAGATGGTGATCGGCACGCCGAAGCCGCTGAGGATCGGCAACGACACGGCGGCAGGCAGGGCAAAGCGCCTCCAGCCCTTGAGGGCTGTGCGAGGCGGATGAACCTTGAGATGGGTGCCGCGCCCGGAATGGAAGCGCTGACGCCGGCGCGCCCATTGCTCGGCGACGAGCAGGAGCAGCACAAGCACCAGCATCAGGATGGCGATCTGCGCGCCGCCCTCCAGGCTGCCGCGGTTGAGCCAGGTGGTGTAGACGGCGACCGTCAGCGTGCGGACGCCGAAATATTCGGCGGCGCCGATGTCGTTGATCGTCTCCATCAGCACCAGGGCGACACCGGCAACGATGGCCGGCCGCGCCACGGGCAGAAGCACGCGCCAGAACACGCGTGCCGGCGATGCGCCGAGCGTGCGCGCGACGTCGGCGATGTTGCGGCCCTGCATCAGGAAGACGATGCGGGTGGTGAGATAGACGTAAGGATAGAGCACAGAGGCGAGTACGAAGGCCGTGCCCCAGGTCGAGCGGATATCGGGAAACCAGTAGTCGCGGATCGTCTCAAAACCGAAAATTGCGCGGACCAGGCTCTGCACCGGCCCCTGGTAATGGAAGAACTCGCCAAAGGCATAGGCCGCGAGATAGGGCGGCACGGCCAGCGGCAGCACCAGCGCCCAGGACAGGATGCGGCGGAAGGGAAAATCATAAGCGACGACCGCCCAGGCGCAGGCGGCGCCGGCAATCGATGTGAGTGCGGCCACCATCGCCAGCAGCGCCAGCGTCGTGCGCGTGGCGCCGGGCAGCACGTTGGCGATCAGATGCGGCCAGTCCTCGCCCGTACCGGAAAGCGCGACGAAGGCGAGCGACAGAACCGGCAGGATGACGACGATGCCGACGGCGAGCGCCAGCGTGCCGATAAGCGGATGGCGCAGGCGCTTGACGGGCAACGGCCTGACGCCCGCGGCCGACGCCACGCCTGATGCTCCCGCCTCTGCTCCGCCTGTCGTCGGCAAAGATCAATCCTCTCTGCGGCGTCGCGCGTTCCCGTTGGACGCACATGACGCTCCATCGAATCTGCGCTTCGTCTTCAATCGATGCCGTTTTCGGGCCGCTGCGCCAATGCAGAAAAGCCGGACCGATCATCGCCCGGCCCGGCTCTTCCTCAGTTCATGTCGCTGCCTATCAGCTGCTCGGGCCGTCGTCGAGGCCGACGCGATCGACCATCTCGGACGCTGGCTTGCGGCCCTTGGCCACGTCGACCAGTGGCAAGGTGTCGGCGTTGAGCGTGCCGAACGCCTTGACCGTCTCGGATGGCTCGAGGCCCGGCTCGACCGGATATTCGTAGTTCTTCTCGGCGTAGACCTGCTGGGCCTTGTGGCTGGCGAGGAAGCGGATCAGCTTGACGGCGTTGTCACGGTTCGGCGCGTTCTTGGCGAGTGCTGCGCCTGAGATGTTGACGTGGGTCAGGCCGTTCTCGAAGGTCGGGAAGAGCACGTTGATGGCGTTGCCCCATTCCTTTTCCTTCGGGTCCTTCTCGTTGTTGCGCATCAGGCCGACATAATAGGTGTTGCCGATGGCGATGTCGCACTCGCCGGCGGCAATCGCGCCGGCCTGCGGACGGTCGCCGCCGTCAGGCTTCTTGGCGAGGTTGGCCTTGAGGCCCTTCATCCACTCTTCGGTCTTTTCCGGACCCCAGTGGGCAATGGCTGCCGAGAACAAAGCGAGGTTGTAGTCGTGCTGGCCCGAACGCATGCAGATCTTGCCCTTCCACTTGGGATCGGCAAGCTCGGCATAGGTGATGGCGGTGTCCTTGACGCGCTCCTTCGAGGCGTAGATGACGCGGGCGCGCTTGGTGACGCCGAACCAGTTGCCATCCGGATCGCGATACTCGGCCGGCAGCAGCTTGTTGACTTCCTCGTCGACCAGCGGCTGGGTGACGCCTTTTTCCTTGGCCGAGGTGAGACGGGCGATGTCGACGGTCATGATGACGTCGGCCGGCGAATTGGCGCCCTCTGCCAGGACGCGTTCCTCAAGACCCTTGTCGAGGAACAGCACTTCGGTCTTGATGCCCGTCTCGGCCGTGAAGGCCTCGAGAACCGGCTTGATCAGATCGGGCTGGCGATAGGTGTAGATGTTCACGACGCCATCGGCGAGCGCCGACGTGGTGAAGAGTGCGGCAATGGCAAGCGCACCGCCTGCGACGGCCGACCTGGCGTTTCCAATCTTCATTTTTCTCTCCTGGCCAAAGGGGGCAAATTCCCTCAGGGAACATATGGCAGCCTCGATTTCGAGACTGCTTCCCCTATGGTCATCGTGACTCTTCCGGTCAAGTTTAAAGGTCAGCCATATCAATAGTTTAGAAAACTTCTAAACTGGAGCATTTCATACCGGATTCAAGGACTTGTTCGACAATTTCTAACAATCGCATGGCTTGTTCACGAAAATGTGCGGAAATGTCGCACCTCGCTAACAAGCCACTACTCGGCAAGGACGCGCGTCGAGGGGAAAGTCACCTCGACAAGCGTGCCCTCGCCGGGCGTCGACGCGATGGCAAAACGGGCGCGATTGGCCTCGACCATCGCCTTGGTCAGCGGCAGTCCGAGACCGGTGCCGTCGCCGCGCGAGCGCTTCAGCGAGTTGATCTGCTTGAACGGCTTCAGCGCCTGCTCGATCTCGGCCTGGCTCATGCCGATGCCGGTGTCGCGCACCCGCATGACGATGTCGCCCGAGGTCTCGTAGGAGGTCGAGACGATGACCTGACCGCCGGCCTGGGTATAGCGCACGGCGTTGGACAGCACATTGAGCGCGATCTGGCGGATCGAGCGTCGGTCGGCGACGATCTCGGGCAGGCGCGAGGCAAAGCTGGAGCGGATGATGACGCGCTCGCGATTGGCCTGCGGCTGCATCATCGCCACGGTCTCGGCAAGGGTGTCGTTGAGCGACACCGCCTCGTAATCCATCTCCTGCTGGCCGGCCTCGATCTTGGAAATGTCGAGCAAGTCGTTGACCAGCGACAGCACATGGTTGCCGGAGCGGTTGATGTCGCGGAGATAGTCGCGATAGCGGTCATTGGCGACCGGGCCGAACTTCTCGTCGACCATCAGTTCGGAAAAACCGATGATGGCGTTGAGCGGAGTGCGGATCTCGTGGCTGATGCGGGCGAGAAAATCGGTCTTCTGGGACGACGACCGCTCGGCCACGGCGCGCGCCTGGGTCAGTTCCTCCTCGGCGCGCTTCCACTGGGTGATGTCGCGGACCACGGCGCAGAAGCCGCTGTCGTTGGGCAGGCGTCCGATGGTCATGAACAACGGGATGAACCGGCCTTGCGCCTCGCGGCCGATGACCTCGCGGCCATCATTGAGCACGCTTGCCACGCCATGTTCGGACAGCCCGACGAGATAGTCGCGCGCGGCACGCTGGCTCTCGATGGCGAACAGCGAATAGAACGGCTTGCCGGTAACCTCGTCGCTGTCGAAACCGAACAGGGCCTCGGCCGGACGGCTGATCGAGCGGATGGCACCGTCGCGGTCGATCAGCACAACGCCGTCCGTGGCGGTGTCGATGATCGTGCGCATCTCGGCGAGACGCTCTTCGAGTTCGGCGACCTGTTCGACGGCATCCTCGACCTCGTCGTCGGCACTGATGCGGCGGACGACCAGCATCAGCGCCTTGCCGTCCTGCCACGGCACCGAGCGCAACACAGCTTCGATTGGGAACTCGTCGCCGTCGCGGGTCTTCAGTTTCAGGTCGTGGTCGGAACCGGGCTGGTCGCCGTAGCTCTCGGCGAACAGGGCATCGAGACCGCCTGCCCGCGACAGTTCGTCGACCGAGCCGTAGCCGGTCAGGTCGAGGAACTCGGCATTGGCGTAGTGCAGCACGTCACCGGCATGGATCAGCACCGGCACCGGCAGTTGCTCGAGGATAGGTGCATCGACGGGTGTGTCGCGCCCAGCGGCCAGGGACGGGATGATTTCTTCGGCGCGCAGCGGCGGCTTTTCCGGCTCATTGCGCGTGACATCGACGGCTTCGATGACAGGCTCGACCGGCCGCACCGAAGCCAGCGAGACGATTTCCGCACTCTCGACGGCAAGCTGTTCGACGGGTGCGGGCAGAGCCGCGTCTGAAGTCGCCGGCTCCTCGGCATCCGCCGCTCCATTTGGCTCCGGCTTTTCGCCGACAGCATGCTCGGGGGATTCATCTGCCACCAGCACATGCCCGGCCGTTTCAGCGGCCGCGGCTTCAGCATAGGCCGCGATCTCGGCCGAGGCGGCTTCGCCGTTCTTTTCCGAGACTGGCTTTTCCGCCGCGGACGTCGCCTCAGGCTTCGCAGCTGTTGGAATCTCGACCGCCTCAGTGGCTGCCGCCTGCTGCCTTGTCGCGACGATCTCGTGCGCGCGCTTCAGCTTCTCGCCGATCTCGCGGAATGCGCTGCGCTCGGTGCTGGAGAGGCCCTTGCCATTGGCGGGTTCTTCAGCCGCCGTCGGCCGGTGCTCGGCCAGGCGGATCACCTTGTCGGAATAGCGCCGATCATGCTTGCGATCGATCTCGAGAGCCGGAACTTCGCCGGCGAAAGGGTCATCAGCGTTGTTCGGCTCGGCGGCTTGCCGGGTTTCAACGGAAGGTGTTTCAGCAACCTCCGGTGCCAGTTGCCTGGCTTCGGTCGGACTGGCTTCAGGCGCCAGTACAGCAGGCTCGACAGCTAAGGGATTCGCCGGTTCAACGGCGATGGCTTCGGCTGCAGGCTGCACTACGCCGGCGTCCGGCTGTGGCTCGGCCTGTTCCGGATGCTTGCCGTTGGGAACCAGCGCCAGTCCGATGCGCTCGTGGTCGACGACAGCCTCGCCGGGGCGCGCCACGCCGAAACCGCGAAAGCCTTCAAAGCTGCGATCGCGGCCATAGACCGGCAATGCGGCGAGATCGACCGGAATACGCCAGTCGGTGCCGGCGACCGGCCAGAGCACCGAGCGACCGGACCAGGTGTCGCGGCGCTGCAGCAGACCCGCGATCTCGCCCGACGGGTCGAGTTCGAAGGTGGTCGAGACATCCTGGAAACGGCGGCCGACGACATCGGCCGCATGGTCGCCGACAACAGCCGCGAATTCCGGCGAGATGGCGCTGAAACGGCCGTCGGCGTCAGTGCGCCAGACGAAGCGGACGGGGGCAGCCGAGCGATCCAGTGCCGGCCTGGCCGGCGCCAGCTGCGATGGCGCGGGCTGAGCGGCCACAGCGGGCTCTGCCGCGACGACAGGCTCTTCCAGAGGCTGCGAAACGTCAGCCGATTCGGCAACAGGCTCCGGCGCGGACGCCGGCTCGGCGGTCCGCTCTGACGGCGTGGCCGACCAGGCGACCGGCTCGGGCGCTGAGACCGGCTCGTTGGTTGGAACGTCACCTGCGGCAGGCCCGCTGACAGCCGCCTCGGTGACTTCGGCAACGACAGGCGCCGCAACCGCCCTGTCGGCCATTGCCGCGCGAACGGTGGCGCCGGCCCGGCTCTCGCGTTCCTCGGGGCTGAAATACCAGTGGTCGTGATCGGCATGGTCCTGCGACTGCACCGTCGCCGGTGCAGAAACTGGCGCGGGCGCCGGATCAGCTGGCGGTGCCTCGACGCGCGCAGCGCCGGCCGGGGCTGCCTCCTGTTGCTCGCCGGCTTCGGCGTCTTCCATGACCTCCAGGCGCTCGTCGACAACGACCAGCAGGTGGCGCGCCGGCTCGTCGGTCAGACGTGCCAGGCCCGCCGGCAGATAGCCTCCGGTCGCGGGAATGGCCCGCTTGATGATGCGGTCGCGCTCACGGCCAACCGCCGACACCAGCCCGGCCAGCGTCGATGGCGCGATGCCGAGCCTGGCAAAGCCGTCGGTTGCGGCCTCGACCTCCCCTTGGGCGTCGAGGAAAGCCAGGAAATGTCCCTGCTCGGTGAAACCGCTGATGGCATTGGCGGCGATGTCCTTGGCGCCCCGCGCGCTGGCGGGAACGGCGAGCATGATTGCGGCCGCGCCACCCGGCAGCCGGACGGAACTGGCGACGAAGGCAACGGCGGTGCTCGTCAGGCCCGACGCCACGCGCACCATGATGGAGCGGTCGCGGCCGATGTCGGGAAAGCCCGACGTTGCAGCGATCTGGCGGCGGGCGATCGGCCCCAGGCGCGACGGCGCGCCGATCACCGCATCGATGTCGTCATAGCCGAGCACGGCGGCGCCCGGACCATTGGCCCAGAGCACGTCCTCGAGATCGACCGACAGCACGACGATGGCATCGCCGGCAGCAAAACGCTGCCTGACACGATCAACGACCGCGACGTCGATAAAGGAATAGGCTGCTGACGGCATTCACATGTCCCGCAAGGCGCGCATTCTCACAATTAACGCTTTGTTAATAAAAGCCGTCATCGCCAAGGTCTAGCAAACAGCTGTCACAGAGCGAGATTATTCTCGTCACGTGGTTAACCCGCGCCAAGCCGAAATGGTGCACTGCAACATAGATATTGCAATGCACAATAGAATGCCCTATATGAGAGTTGCGAATAAACGAGACGGGTGACACCACCCCGTCCAGTCCACAGGGTGAGACAATGTCCAAGACCAAGACCGCAGAATTCGCAGATACCGTTGAACTGCCGAGCTTCGACGTTTCCAAGGCCTCCGACCAGTTCCGCGCCTTCGCAGAAAAGGGCGTCGAGCAGTCCAAGGACGCTTACACCAAGCTCAAGACCGGTGCTGAAGAAGCCCAGAAGACCATCGAGTCGAGCTACGAGACCGCCCGCAGCGTGACCAACGAGCTCTCGCTCAAGGCGATTGCCGCGCTCCGCACCAATGCCGAGGCCGGCTTCTCGCATCTCGAAGCTCTCGCCGGCGCCAAGACGCTGTCGGAGATCGTCGAGCTGCAGACCTCTTATCTGCGCAGCCGCGTCGAGCAGACCGTCGAGCAGGCCAAGGAATTCCAGGCCGTTGCCTCGAAGGCCGCCGAAGACGTCTCGAAGCCGGTCAAGACCGCTTTCGAAAAGGCGCTGAAAGACCTCAAGGCCGCCTGACAGCGACCAACAAGATACCCGGCGGGCGGTTCCTCCTCCCTCTGCCTGCCGGGCGAAGCGGCCAGCACCTCCTCCCGCTGGTCACATAAAGGAAAAGGCCGGCACCTCCTCCCGCCGGCCTTTTTCTTTTTTTGCAGGCGCCGGAAGGCCTGATTTCAACGACTTCCCACAGGCAGCGCAAATCGCCGCAGTGGAATATGCGCAAAGCTCTTGAAATGCGTCCGAAGAGTCCGTATTGACGCCGCACCAACAGGTACGCGGTTGTAGCTCAGTTGGTTAGAGCGCCGGATTGTGGATCCGGAGGTCGGTGGTTCGAGCCCACCCAACCGTACCATTTTCCTCCCCCAAGACAGCTTCAAGCATCGATGACAGGCAGCGTGGCCTTGCATAGTGCAGCCGCATTCCGGCCCGATCGTCTGCTGAAACGGCGAATCAAGGAACATGCCCATGATCGACCTGCGCGTTGCCGCCGGCATTGCCACGACGGTGATCATCCTCGCCGGATGCCAGAAAGAGCCCGTGGCAGCACAGCCGACGTCGGGGATCTGCGATCGCGGTGCGGCAGAATCACTCGCCGGCAAGGACCGGATCGCCGACGACGAGGTGATGCGCCTCACCGGTGCAACCATCGTTCGCCAGCACAAGCCGGGCGATCCGGCGACGATGGATTTCCGCCAGGAGCGCGTCACCGTCGAAACCGATCCCACGACCGGCAAGATCGTCCGCGCGTTCTGCGGCTGATCTCGATCCCGGACGCAGACGGCCGACCATGCCCGATCCGAAGCCCCTGGATCTTTCGAGGCTGCGCGCCATCGGCTGGTCAACCTGGGACCCTATCGGACTGCGTGAGCCCGGTGCGGACTGGTGCGACCAGCCCTTCACGGATGAATATGACAGCTACCTGATCGAGGCAGCGTCCGGGCTTGGGGATGGCTGGTCGGTGGAAAAGGCCAGGGATTATCTGCTGTCGATTGCCAGCGACCACATGGGGCTGCCGCAGGTTTCGCGTGACACTGCCGAGGCAACGGCAAAGGCCATTGCGGACTACCTGCACGAGTAGAAAAACGATTGCGCGGCGCAGACAGACCTTGGCCAAACGACACTCGGTGGAAAACGAAAACCGGCGCGCTTCGGATGAAGCGCGCCGTTTTCGATGTCCCTGAGGGACGAAAATGTACCGCGATGGCGGAGGTGCTTACTGGCAGGGCGCCAGATAGGTCACCGGCTTGCCGTAGCGGTCGTACATCGGCCGGCCACGGTTGTCGTACTGGTGGTAGCGGCATTCGCCGGGCGCCGTGCCCGCGCCGATCATCGCGCCGGCAAGGCCGCCAATGACGGCGCCCGCGACGGTTGCGCCGGTGTTGCCGCCGATGGCCTGGCCGACCAGGGCACCGCCCACGGCACCGACGGCGCCGCCGCCGACCGCGCGCTCCTGCGGGGTGTTACAGGCCGTAGCGGCCAAGGCGACGAAAGACAAAGCTGCTGCTGTGGCTAGAAAACGCGTCATCGACCCTACTCCTTGAAACAATCGCCAGACGCTATCATGGCGACTTTTGCTTATCCAGTGGCATACCCTTGGAAACTCTCGCCTTTTCGGCTGCTCCAAACCTCTTTCCTGGTGCCCTATGGATCCCGTTGTGGCAGTTGCCGGCAACGACACGGGACGCCAGCTCACCCTCGCTGTGCTGCCTGTTCGTCGCGCAGGCGCTGGACCTCGCGCCGCTTGTTGACCAGCGAAGCGGCGATGACGCCGCAGGCGACGATGCCGATCAGGATTGTGCAGGCGGCATTGATCTCGGGTGTCACGCCGAGGCGCACCTGGCTGTAGATCTTCATCGGCAGCGTCGTCGCACCCGGCCCCGAGGTGAAGCTCGAAATCACCAGGTCGTCGATGGAGAGCGTGAAGGCCAGCATCCAGCCCGAGACGATCGCCGGCAGGATGACCGGCAAGGTGATCTGAAAGAAGGTTTTGACAGGCGGGGCGCCAAGATCCATCGCCGCTTCCTCGAGCGAGCGGTCGAATGTGACGAGCCGCGACTGCACCACGACGGCGACGAAGCACATCGAGAAGGTGATGTGGGCGAGCGTCAGGGTGAAGAAGCCGCGATCGAGCCCGACGGCGACGAACAGCAGCAGCAGCGACAGGCCGGTGATGACCTCGGGCATGACCAGCGGCGCAAACACCATGCCCGAAAACAGCACCCTGCCCCGGAACCTGGTGTAGCGGGTCAGCGCAAGTGCTGCGAGCGTCCCGAGAACTGTGGCCATCGTCGCCGAGATCAGGCCGACGCGGATGGTCACCCAGGCCGCGTCCATCAGGCCCTGATTGTGGAACAAGGAGACGTACCATTTGGTCGAGAACCCGCCCCAGACAGTGACGAGCTTGGATTCGTTGAAGGAGAAGACGACCAAAAGCACGATGGGCAGATAGAGGAAGGCAAAGCCCAGTACGATGGCCGTGATGTTGAAGCGGCTCCAGCTCGCATTCATCTCAGCGCCCCTGTTCCTGGGCGCGTGCCTGCGCCTGCTGGAAGAACATGATCGGCACGACAAGCAGCAGAAGCAGGATCACCGCCACTGCTGAGGAAACCGGCCAGTCACGGTTGGCGAAGAATTCGTTCCACAGCGTCTTGCCGATCATCAGCGTCTGCGAGCCGCCGAGCAGGTCGGGGATGACGAACTCGCCGACGGCAGGGATAAACACCAGCAGGCAGCCGGCGATCACGCCGGGCAGCGACAGCGGGAAGGTGACCTTCCAGAACGCCGTCATCGGCGGGCAGCCGAGGTCCTGCGCCGCCTCGATCAGCGAATAGTCCATCTTCTCCAGCGCCGAATAGAGCGGCAGGATCATGAACGGCAGGTAGGAATAGACGATGCCGATGAAGATCGCCGTATGCGTGTTGAGGATCACCAGCGGCTGGTCGATGATGCCGGTGGCGAGCAGCAGCTGGTTGAGCAGGCCCTCGGGCTTGAGGATGCCGATCCAGGCATAAACGCGGATCAGGAAGCTGGTCCAGAACGGCAGGATCACCAGCATCAGCAGCGTCGGCCGGATCGTCGCCGGCGCACGCGCCATGCCATAGGCGATGGGATAGCCGACGATCAGCGCCAGCAATGTCGAGATCCCGGCGATGATCACGCTTGAGACATAGGCGTTGAAGTAGAGCGCGTCCTGCGTCAGCCAGAGGTAATTGTCGAAGCTGAACTCGCCGATCTGCGTTATCAGGCCGGACACGCCGTCTGAAAGCCCGAGCACGGGCGTGTAGGGCGGCATGGCGATCGCCGTCGTCGACAGGGAGATCTTGAAGACGATGAAGAACGGAATGAGGAAGAAGAACAGCAGCCAGAAATAGGGAATGAGGATGACGAGGCGGTCGGTTACGGCCGAGAGCGGATGTTTCATCACCCCACCTATCGCGTCAGAACGACGCCGGCGTCGTTGCGGAAGGAGATCCAGGCCTTGTCGTCCCAGCTCAGCGGGTCCTCGGTGGCGCGCGTCGCATTGAGCGAGCTCGCCTTGACCACCTGGCCGTTGCCGATCTGGACGTGGAAGATGGTCATGTCGCCGAGATAGGCGATGTCGTAGATCTCGCCCTCCATGACATTGTCGCCGCCTTCCGGCTTCTTCGACGAAACCTTGATCTTTTCCGGCCGGATGGCGAAGGCGACTTCGCTGCCTGCGGCGGCGTCGCCGGCATTGGCCGTGCGGATGGTGACGCCATTGGCGCTGGTGATTGTCGCGCCGGCGCCGTCGCGGTCGGCGACCTTGCCTTCGAACATATTGATGTTGCCGACGAAGTCGGCGACGAAACGCGAGCCCGGTGCTTCATAGACCTCGGCGGGCGTCGCCACCTGCATCACCTCGCCCTTGTCGAGGATGGCGATGCGGTCGGCCATGGTCATGGCCTCTTCCTGATCGTGGGTGACGACGACAAATGTCAGGCCAAGCGTCTGCTGCAGGTCCATCAGCTCGAACTGGGTTTCCTCGCGCAGCTTCTTGTCGAGCGCACCGAGGGGCTCGTCCAGCAGCAGAACCTTGGGCCGCTTGGCCACCGCCCGGGCCAGCGCGACGCGCTGGCGCTGGCCGCCTGAAAGCTGGTGCGGCTTGCGCTTGGCAAACTGGCTGAGCTTGACCAGCTTGAGCATTTCGGCGACGCGGGTGTCGATGTCGGCCTTGGGCATGCCGTCCTGCTTGAGGCCGAAGGCAATGTTCTGCTCGACCGACATATGCGGGAACAGTGCATAGGACTGGAACATCATGTTGACCGGCCGACGATAGGGCGGGATGCCCCTGAGGTCCTGACCGTCTAGCAGGATCTGGCCGGAGGTCGGCTCCTCGAAGCCGGCAAGCATGCGCAACAGCGTCGACTTTCCGCAGCCCGAGGCGCCGAGCAGCGCGAAGAACTCACGCTCATAGATCGACAGCGACAGATTGTTGACGGCGGTGAAGTCACCGAACCGCTTGGTGACGTCCTTGAACTGAATGTAGGGCTTGGCGTCTGGCTTGTTCCAGGGCGCAAAGTCCCTGCGGATATTGCCGAGCGATTTCATTTCCCTCTCCCACCTGCCCCTGATGCGAAGCCCGGCGCCGATGGCGCCGGGCCGCATGCCTTGGTTATTGTCCGGTGACGATCTTGGTCCAGCTGCGGGTCACCACGCGCTGGGTCTTGGGATCGTAGGGCGGCACGGTGAAGAGCTTGGCGAGCGTCGCTTCATCGGGATAGATCGCCGGATCGCTGGAGATCTCCTTGTCGATGAACTGCTGCGACGCCTTGTTGCCGTTGGCGTAGAAGATGTAGTTCGAGGCCTTCGCCGCGACTTCCGGCTTCAGCATGTAGTTGATGAACTCATGCGCCTCGGCGACATGCTGGGCATCGGCCGGGATCGCCATCTGGTCGAACCACATCTCGGCGCCCTCCTTGGGGATGACGTAGTCGATGACGACGCCCTGGTCGGCTTCTGCGGCACGATCGCGCGCCTGGAAGACGTCACCCGACCAGCCGACGGCCAGGCAGATGTCGCCATTGGCAAGCGCGTTGATGTATTCCGAGGAATGGAACTTGCGGATCGACGGACGGACCGCGAGCAAGGTCTCTTCCGCCTTGGACAGGTCGCCCAGTTCGGTCGACTGCGGCTTGAGGCCAAGATAGTTCAGCGTCGTCGGCAGGATGTCGGTCGGAGAATCCAGCACATAGACGCCGCATTCGGCGAGCTTCGCCAGCTGTTCCGGCTTGAAGACCACGTCCCAGCTGTCGATCTTGTCGATGCCGAGCGCTTCCTTGACCTTCTTCTGATTGTAGCCGATGCCGACCGTGCCCCACATGTAGTTGACCGAATACTCGTTGCCCGGGTCGTAGGCGGCGGTACGCGAGCTCACCACATCCCAGACATTCGTCAGGTTGGGCAGCTTGGACTTGTCGAGCTTCTGGTAGACGCCGGCCTGGATCTGACGCGCCAGGAAGGGGCTGGCAGTCGGCACGACGACATCGTAGCCGCTGCCGCCGGCAAGCAGCTTGGTCTCGAGGATCTCGTTCGAATCGTAGACGTCATAGACGACCTTGATGCCGGTCTCCTTGGTGAAGTCCTCGATGATCGTCGAATCGATGTAGTCAGACCAGTTGTAGACGTTGACGACGCGCTCCTGGGCGTTGGCGGGCATCGTGAAAACGGCGATAAGGGCTGACGCGGCGGTCAGCCAAAGCGCTCTACGGTTCATGGCAGTCTCCCGTTGCGGACGCACCCGTCCCGGCGCATCCTGATCCTGTACAAAAATCGAGTGATGAAGGTAGCGCGCTCCCGCCGGCTCGCGACCCGGCGCAAACGTTACGGCGATTTACATCTGCGGACACCGAAGCCCCGGCAGTGGAACCTGGCAAGATACGCCTGTGTTGTTGTTACCCTCGACGCTCAGCCTGCCCGCCCGACGGTAGTATTGTCAATGGTAAACGACCAATTGATCAATCGGGCATCGGCATGCCGGTGACACCGGGTCTTTGCGGTTGCGCCTGGCGCCTGAACTCGAGCCCGAGATGCACGAGCAAGGCGACGAAAATGACCGCACCGCCTGATATGGTACGGAGCGACGGCACTTCGGAATGGACGAGCCAGACCCAGATCGGCCCGAGCATCGGCTCGAAGGTGCCGATCAGCGCGGCGACGGCCGCCGGGATCAACCGCGCCCCGGTGGCGAAGAAGGCGAGGCCCAGACCGAGATTGACGACGCCGAAGGCAAACAGAAAACCCATCTCGCGCGGCGAGACGGCAAAGGCCGAGGCTTGCGAGGCGGCAAAAGCCGCCGCGATCATGGTGCCGAGGCAGGTGGCCGGCGTCATGCGCACATGGGAGAAGCGGCGGGTGATGACGGTAGCGATCGAAAACACCACTGCTATCAGCAAGGCGAGGCCGTCACCAATCGGCGAAACCTTGCCGGTGAGCGACTCCGAAACCATGATCGCCACGCCGACGATCACCGCCAGGATCGCCGCCCATGTCGCCAGCGCCACCCGCTCGCGAAACAGCACCCAGGCAAACAGCGCCGCAAGCAACGGCACGCCAGCCTGCATCAAAAGGACATTGGCGACGGTGGTGTAGGCAAGGGCGATGACGAAAGACGTCGAGGCGGTGGCAAAGCAGATTGCCACCAGCAGACCGGGCAGCCCCATGCCGCGGAACAATTGCAGCGTTCCGCGAAAGCCGTCACGCCAAACCATGAATGCCAGCAGAAAGGCTGCCGCCCAGAACGAGCGCCAGAACACCACCGTCCAGATGTCGTCGATCTCGATGAAGCGACCGATGGCGCCCCCCAGGCTCCACATCAGCGCCGACAGGAACACCAGGGCGATGCCCAAGCGCTCGTCGCGCCGAGAAACCTGCGGCGCAGTGGCGTCGGATAGCGGAACTGCCGGGTCTGTCATGGCCTCAGTATCGATGACGTTGGGGTGGCTGGATATGCTCACAACGACTTGAAACGGTCCAATTCGCTACCTCATCGCTCAAGCTACTGCGTGGTCCAGCCCATGACGATGGTTGTGGCAAACCGCGCTGCATTCGAACAATCCCCCAGCGATGTCGAAGCGAACAATCCGACGGCGCTCAATTTTCTTCTTGACCTCAATATTAGTTGAGGTTTTACAGAAGCGGCTCCAACACCGATACCGAAATGGAGCCACCCCTGAAATGCCCCAGAAAATAAAGCTCGCCATCATCTATGGCAGCGCCCGTGAGGGCCGTTTCTGCGATACCGTGGTCAACTGGGTTGCCGCCGAAATTGCGGGCCACCAGCAGTTTGCCATCGACTTTATCGACCCGCGCGACCTCGGCAGAAACCGTGCCGATGTCGCCCGCCGCCTTGGCGATGCCGACGCCTTCCTGGTGGTGACGCCGGAGTACAATCACGGCTACACCGCCGACCTCAAGGCACTGATCGACGCCCACAGCATCCAGTGGCAGGCAAAGCCGCTGGCCTTCGTCTCCTATGGCGGCATTTCGGGCGGGTTGCGGGCGATCGAACAGTTGCGCCTGGTGTTTGCCGAACTGCATGTCGTGGCAATCCGCGACACGGTGAGTTTTGCCAGCGCCTGGAGCAAGTTCGACCCCAACGGCACGCTGATGGACCCGCGCGATGCGCGCAAGGCGATGTCGGCACTGCTCGCCCGCCTGCAATGGTGGGCAATCAACCTGCGCGAGGCACGTGCCAACACGCCCTTTCTCGAGGTGGCCGCATGAGCGCGCTGCAACCGGTTCGGGTCGCGGAAGCGGCGGCTCTGCCCGACCGGCATGCCGGCCGCAACTTGACACTTCTTTTGATCAGCACATTGACGATCATGTCGGGCGCGACCATTTCGCCGTCGCTGCCGGCCATCGAAAGCCATTTCGTCGGCAGTCCCAACGTCGAGATCCTGACGAGGCTGGTGCTGACACTGCCGGCGCTGTCCATCGTCATCTGCGCCCCATTCGCCGGCGGACTGGCCGACCGCTTCGGTCGCCGGCCGCTGCTGATCGCCGCGGCCCTGCTCTATGGTCTCGGTGGCATGTCGGGGCTGGTGGCCGATAGCCTGCCCGCGCTTCTGGTCGGACGCGCGCTGCTCGGCGTCGCCGTTGCCGGCGTGATGACCACGGCAACGGCACTTGTCGGCGACTATTTCAGCGGCCCGGCGCGTGATCGTTTCATGGGCTATCAATCGGCATTTGTCGGCTTTGGCGGGCTGATCTTCCTGACCGGCGGCGGCATGCTCGCCGAAATGCACTGGCGTGCACCCTTCGCTATCTACGGCCTGTCGCTGCTGCTGATCCCGGCTGTCATTGCGTTCATCGACGAACCGGTCCGCAACCGCATTGCGTCGGCGACCGTTGCCGCCAAAGCCTCTGCCGGCACGGCATGGCTCGCGGTCTTCGCCGTCTACGGCGCGGCGGTGCTCAACAGCGTCGCCTTCTACCTGTTGCCGGTCCAGCTGCCGTTCCATCTCAACGCCATGGGCATCGGCTCACCGACACTGGCCGGCCTCGCCATCGGGCTCAGCAGCCTGATCGGAGCGGTTGCCGCTTTGGCCTATGCGCGCCTGCGCGCCAGACTCGGCGTGGTCGGCGTGTTCAGTCTCGCCTTCGGCCTGATGGGTACAGGCTACGTCCTGCTGGGGTTTGCCAGTGCGCTTGTCATGGTCCTGCTGGCCGCAATAGTTGTCGGCCTGGGCCTTGGCATGATGATGCCCAACATCGCAGCGGCGGCGATGGCGGCGGCGGCACCCGAAATGCGGGGACGCGTTGCCGGCGGCATGACCGCCAGCATCTTCGCGGGACACTTCATCTCGCCCTTCGCCAGCCAACCGATGATCGCGGCCTTCGGCTTCGCCGACACCTACCTCTACACCGGGCTCGTTGTCGGCGGCGTCGCCATGCTTGCCGCAGCAGCGGCCGCCTTCCGCGCAAGCACCGACCGGACAAACAGGGCAGGCCACCGCAGCTAACGGAAGCCTGCTCGGCTTCTTATTTGGCCTGTTTCGCCAGCTTCCGCACTTCCGACAGGACGGCGTCGTCGCCGGAAACGTAGCTGGCGAAGGTCTGGGCGACGGGGACCGTGGGCCGCAGGGAACCCGCGGCGGTGCCGTAGACATAGTTCGGCAGGAAACAGGTGGCCAGCTGCGATAGCCGGCAGCCGTTCTCCCAGTCGTGATAGGCGGTGGTGTAGCGAAACGCGATTTTGGAATTGGGCATGATCGTCGTGCCGCCCTCGCCCCACATCTGGCCGGCGTCACCCATCTCCTCGCCGACCAGCGTAGCACGCTCGCCGGCATAATATTTCAGCCGTGACGCGCTGCTGATCGCCGCCGAAAACGTGTTGCCGCTGGTCAGAATGAAGATGCGCCCATTGGGCACGGCCTCCGGCAGCAGGCGCGAGAAGTCGGTGCCGAGCATGTAGTTGCCGCCCGGGCTGAACCTGAGGTCGACGACGGCATGCCTGACGTCGCGCTTGCCAGCCTCCTCCAGCACGCCAGCCAGATAGTCGGCCATCGGCGCCCCGTCCGCATCGCGGAAGCGGTTGATCTGGACGTAGAGGATACCATCTTCTTCGAGATAGCTGTGCCACGCGTTCTGATCGGGACGCGAAAGATAGGGCGGCGTGACGCCGTCCAGAACATGGACCCAACCGGCGCCACCCTTTTCAGGCGCAACCGGACTGAGGTCGCGCTTCGGCCAGACGGTTCTCGTCGAAGGCTCGCCTTTCTCCGGCCCGACGCCAAGCGTGCGCACGATCTCGGAACCGTCGGCCTTGCGGAAACGAAACGCGCTCTCGTCCGCTTTGGCGGCCAGTTGGGCCGCGTGGAGCAGCTCCGGCGAAATCATGAAATTCGGCGACAGCTCGCGCACGTATGTTTCGGTGCCGCCGACATAGGGCCGCAATGCCGCGACCAGCTCGTCCGGGGTCCTTCCGTTCGTCATGAGCACTTGCGTCCCGAGAAGATCGCGATGCTCCACTGTGGCGCGAACAACGAAAAGCCCGTCGGCAAACCAGCCCAGCCGCAGCGGGATGGCGTTGAAGCCCTGCCCGCCGGCAAGACCGAGAACGTTGGTGTGGCCGTTATGGGCAAGGGCGACCGCCTTGGCCGCGCCCATCGCCAGCGCAGGCCGGTCGAGTTCTGATGCGCGGGCCGTCAGTTCATCGACTTCCTTAACAAATGCGGCACTGGTTTCAGCCGTCAAGCTGCGCTCGACCAGCTGCATGTTGCGAAGATGAGCCAAATCCTGCGCGTTCTCGTCAGCCTGCGAACTGCCGGCAGATGAAGCCGCGGCCGGATAGGACTTGAATACCGGATACAAGATGACGCCGAGCGGCAGCACAACGACGATCAGCAATGCCAGAACAGCAAGCGCCACACGCTTCGGCCACCGCCTCGACTTGGGTCGGACATCAGAATTACTCATGTGAACGTCTCCAAATACTGGGTCACCGCCCAGTTTCGGACAGCACATGGGTGCGGCGCACGCGACCTTCAATTACCTGCCAAGTCAACCACGCGCCGTGGCCCAATGGGGTGAAACGGATCGGCAAGGTTTGTCTCGGATAAAGCCGGCCAAACTCTGGAACTGCGCGTCGCGCTTTCCGAAAACGTCCCGAGTTTCGGCCGACGCGCAAGGAACCGTTCATGCTGACCGTACTCAACTGCCTCGTCACCGCCCACGACTATCGTTTTGTTGCCGCTGCCTTGGCCATCTGCGCGCTCGGCTGCGTGGTGTCGATGCGCTTGTTCGCCCGTGCCCGCAACGTCCGGCGCGCCAAGCACGCGGCCTTCGTCGTCATGGCCGGCCTGGCCGGCGGCATGACGATCTGGACGACGCATTTCCTGGCGATGCTTGGCTTCATTCCCAATGTCGAGCACGGCTTCGAGCCCAATTTCACCGTGCTGTCGTTGGCCTTTGCCATCGCCACCTCGATGGCTGGCTTCATGATCGCCGCCAGCCGCGAACGTGACTGGATGATCGAGGCCGGTGGCGGCGTGATCGGTGCCGGCATCGCGCTGATGCATTTCGCCGGAATGCGCGGTTTCGTCGTCGCCGGCACGATCAGCTACGATCCCTCCTTCGTTGCCTTTTCCGTCGCCGCGGGCGCGGCACTCGGCATGCTTGCCACCAACCGTGTGGCGCGCGGCACCACCCGCACCAGCCACTATGCCGGCATGGCAGCCCTGATCCTGGGCATCGGCATCATGCACTTCACCGCCATGGGCGCGGTGCAGATCACGCCCGACCCACGCGTCGCAGTCCCCAGCCAGCTGATGTCCGACAGCGTGCTGGCGATCCTGGTCGTCCTGGTGACCGTACTTGTGGTGATGCTCGGCGCGGTGACCCACCTGGCCGAAGAGCAGGGTCAGCAGGACGCCGTCGCGCATTTCCGGCACCTGGCCATGCACGATCCGCTGACCGGCCTGCCCAACCGCGCCGCGGTTCGCGACGAGCTGCCGATGCGGCTGAAGCAGGCAGCGGGCACCTCGTTGGCGATCCTTGCCGTCGACCTCAACCGCTTCAAGGAAATCAATGACGTCTACGGCCATGCCGCCGGCGACGCAGTGCTGGTCCAGACCACGGCAAGGATGCGTGCAGCGCTGATCGAGGGCGAGTTTTTTGCCCGGATCGGCGGCGACGAGTTCATCGCAGTCAAGCCGTTCACCCGCGAGAACGAGGTGGAGGAGTTCGCCGCCCGCATCAGCGACGCCTTCTCCCGCCCCAACGAACTGGGCAAGGGCCGCTTCTCGATCAGCGCCAGTATCGGCATTTCGGTCTGTCCCAAGGACGGCGACAGCGTCGACGAACTGACGACACGCGCCGACCTTGCCATGTACCGGTCCAAGAAGGCGCAGGACGGCAGTTGGTGCTGGTATGATGCCGACGCCGACGAGGACGGCCGCCGCCGCGGCCAGATCGCCATCGGCCTGCGCAGCGCCATCGCCGACAACGCACTGCGTCTCGTGTTCCAGCCGCAGATCTCGATGAAGAAACGCCAACTGCTCGGCTTCGAGGCGCTGCTGCGCTGGTCCAGCCCGCAGCTTGGCGAGGTCTCGCCTGCCGACTTCATTCCGGTTGCCGAGCAGACCGGCATCATCGTCGAGATCGGCGACTGGGTGCTGATGCAGGCCTGCCGCGAGGCGACGTTGTGGCCAACACCCATGGGCGTTGCGGTCAACGTGTCGCCGGTGCAGCTGATGCGTCCCAACTTCGCCGAGCGGCTGACCGAGATCCTAACCGAGACTGGCCTGGAGCCGACGCGGCTCGAGATCGAGATCACCGAGACCATGCTGATCGACAATCCGGGCCAGGCGCTGCTTGTGCTGCGCAAGATCAAGGCTCTTGGTGTCCGCGTCGCCATGGACGATTTCGGCACCGGCTATTCGTCGCTGTCGACGCTGTTTTCCTTCCCCTTCGACAAGATCAAGGTCGACCGCAGCTTCCTCAACGCGCTCGGCCGCCAGGCCCAGGCGACCAGTGTCATCGAAACGGTCATCGAGCTCGGCCACAAGCTGTCGATCCCGGTCCTCGCCGAGGGCGTCGAGACCGACTTCCAGGCCGCCTTCCTGAAGGACCGGCGCTGCGACGAGGCGCAGGGTTTTCTCTACGGCCGGCCGGTGGATTCCTCCACCGCGCATGCGCTCGCCCAATCGGGCACATGGGAGGACGAAAACGCCGGCAAGCTGAGCGCCTGATCCGGCGCTTACTGGAAGTCGAAGGCTGAGAGGCCAGTCACCATCTCGTCGAGACCGAGCGGCCGGGTGATCGGCGGCTCGGCGCGCGACAGGCAGCCGGACCGCTCGCAAAGCCGGCAGGCCGGGCCGACTGGTGTCGCTGCCACCAGGCCGGGCTTGGCGCCAACGGCAAGCGCCGGAAGGGCGGCGCCATAGACGATCTCGTCGCGGAAGGCGATGTCGCAGCCGAGCAGGATCGCCGTGCGCCGGGGGCGTTCGCTGAAGGCGCCCTGCGGCCCCTCGAGGGTGCGCGCAACGCAGAGAAATTCGGCGCCATCGGGCATTTCCACCGCCTCGACGAAGATCTGCCCCGGCTGGGTGAAGGCGGCATGGACCGGAAGTTTGGGGCAGCCGCCGCCGAAACGGCTCTGCGGAAAGCCTTGCGCGCCTGCCTTGCGGAAGCGGTTGCCGGCGTTGTCGACCTCGAGCATGAAGAACGGAACCGCAGCACTGCCTGAGCGCTGCAGCATGGTCAGACGGTTCGCCGCCTGTTCGAACGACACGCCGAAGCGCGAGCGCAGAACGTCAACGTCGTAGCGCGCCCGCTGGGCGGCCGAATGAAACGCCTGATAAGGCATCATCAGCGCATGGGCGGCGTAGCGGCCGAGCTCGAAGCGGGCGAGACGCTTGGCTTCGTCGGAGGAGAGTTTCAGCGCCTGGATTTCGGCGGCGACGGCGACCTGCATGCGGATCAGGCTCGCCTCCATCGCCACTTCGCGCAGCTGGTCGAAGGGCGACAGGCGCTCGGACAGGAACAAGCGCTGCGAATGGCGGTCGTAGCGACGGCGCCAGTTGGGCATGGTGGCGACCGGCAGCACCTTGACGACGATGCCATGCTCACGCCGCAACCAGCCCTTCAGCGCGCCCAACAGGTCGTCGCCGGGATCGAGCAGCGAGGTGAACGCTTCAGCTTCTTCTTCCAGCGAAGTGAAGTGGTTGGGTCGGCGCTCGAACACCTCGTGCACTTCGTCGATCGGCAACCGGGCACCCGACAGGGCCGTGGTATGCCCCTCGCGCGCCAGCAGCTCGGTCAGGTCGGACAGGCGCTCGGCCTGCTCGCGATAGGCGCGGAACAGCTTGATCACCGCAGCCGCTGCGTTGGGCGCGACCTCGGCGATCTCGACCAGTTCCTGGTCGCCGGGCAATTCGCCCGACAGAAGCGGGTCGGCGAAAACCTCTCGAAGTGCTGCGATCGAGCCCCTCGCCTCACCCTGCAGCTCATCCGGATCGACCTTGTAGACCGAGGCCAGCTTGAGGATGAGCTGCACCGTCAGCGGGCGCTGATTGCGCTCGATGAGATTGAGATAGGACGGCGAGATGCCTAGGCCCTCGGCCATCGCCGTCTGGGTCAGGCCCTTCTGGTTACGGATGCGCCGGATGCGCGGTCCGGCGAAGATTTTCTGCTCGGCCATGGCTTTTACACCGAATTTACAACGAAAGCAGGGGGACTAGCCTACCCGACCTTTTACATTCTTTACAAATTTACAGCGGCGTTCTGTCAAACACAACACAGGTTTTCCCTATTATTTGCTGCATTTCGTTGAATTTTCTGGCTGCTTCGGCGCCGCAATGTCAAACAAGTCACATAGAAATCGCCGCAAACAAACCCAAGACGCGGTGGCCGCCCCCAGACCTAAGTGACCAGACGGAGTCGACAATGACCGATTTTTACAACCTCGTCCCTTCAGCCCCGGAAGGCCGTTTCGACGGCATCGAGCGCCCCTACTCGCCGGAGGACGTGAAGCGGCTGCGCGGCTCCGTCCAGATCAAGCAGACCCTGGCCGAAATGGGCGCCAACCGCTTGTGGAAGCTGATCCACGAGGAGAACTTCGTCAACGCGCTCGGCGCCATGTCCGGCAACCAGGCGATGCAGCAGGTCCGCGCCGGCCTGAAGGCGATTTACCTCTCGGGCTGGCAGGTCGCCGCCGACGCCAACACTGCTTCGGCAATGTATCCCGACCAGTCGCTCTACCCGGCCAACGCTGCGCCCGAACTGGTCAAGCGCATCAACCGCACGCTGCAGCGCGCCGACCAGATCGAGACCTCGGAAGGCAAGGGTCTTTCGGTCGACACCTGGTTCGCCCCGATCGTGGCTGACGCGGAAGCCGGCTTCGGCGGCCCGCTCAACGCCTTCGAGATCATGAAGGCCTTCATCGAGGCAGGTGCTGCCGGCGTCCACTTCGAGGACCAGCTGGCTTCGGAAAAGAAGTGCGGCCACCTCGGCGGCAAGGTGCTGATCCCGACTGCGGCGCACATCCGCAACCTCAACGCCGCGCGTCTCGCCGCCGACGTGATGGGCACTTCGACGCTGATCGTCGCCCGCACCGACGCCGAAGCCGCCAAGCTGCTGACCTCCGACATCGACGAGCGTGACCAGCCCTTCGTCGACTACGACGCCGGCCGGACCGTGGAAGGCTTCTACCAGGTGCGCAACGGCATCGAGCCCTGCATTGCCCGTGCCATCGCCTACGCTCCGTTCTGCGACCTGATCTGGATGGAAACCGGCAAGCCGGACCTCGAGCAGGCGAGGAAGTTCGCCGAGGCCGTGCACAAGGCGCATCCGGGCAAGAAGCTGGCCTACAACTGCTCGCCGTCATTCAACTGGAAGAAGAACCTCGACGACGCGACGATCGCCAAGTTCCAGCGCGAGCTGGGCGCGATGGGCTACAAGTTCCAGTTCATCACACTGGCTGGTTTCCACCAGCTCAACTTCGGCATGTTCGAGCTGGCCCGCGGCTACAAGGATCGCCAGATGGCGGCTTATTCGGAGCTGCAGGAAGCGGAATTCGCAGCCGAAGTGAACGGCTACACCGCGACCAAGCACCAGCGCGAAGTCGGCACCGGCTACTTCGACGCCGTCTCGATGGCGATCACCGGCGGCAAGTCGTCGACGACCGCGATGCACGAATCGACCGAACACGAACAGTTCCGCCCGGCCGCCGAATAGGCCTGGCTCCAGCTCCCCCGGAGGCACAAGGCCTCCGGGCACCGCCCGAGGCAACGCCCGCAAGGGCAAAGGCAACCACCGAGGAGAACCACAATGGCACCGCGTACCCGTGTCAAGGAACGAGCCGAAGAACAGGCGACCACCATGAGCGCCGACCAGCAGGCCGTGATCCGCATCGTCGCCAACGACCTGCACCGCCTGAACCAGTCGGTCATGAAGGCAGTCGAGGCAGGCGTGTCGGTGGAACTGGTCCGCTCGGCCCGTCACCATGGCGGCGACGGAAACTGGGGTGACCTGCTGATACCCGTCATCGTCACCCAGCAGCCACACGGCTGACAAGCGTTCCCTCTGCCCCCACGGATCCCGTCCGCAGCCCTGCTGCGGGCGGGATTTGTCTTTTAGCCACGGCTCATTTGACTACGACCCACCTGTCGAGTTTCTATCGCCTGCGACTAAAGTCGAATGTCGTTTCCAGCGTATTACTTGACACTTCCCGCAGTTGACGCGAACGTAAGGGACCGAACGCAACCCGATTGAACAGACGCCCTCAGCTGTCGGCTAAGCCAATGAAATGGAATGACCCAGATTCGGGCGGCAGTCCGGATGAGAGTGCGCGCACCCTTGAAGGCTGTGTCGCTGACCTGAGCAAGGTGCTCGTCGTCGGACGCTCCCCGATCAACCGCGTCGTCGTTGCCAAGATCGTCGAACGCTCCGGGCTGAAGACGGTCTCGGAAGCGCCTGATACGGCAGCTGAGATGCTGCACGTGCTGGCACCGGGCACGATCATCCTCGACGGCGGCAGCGACAACCGGGATTGCGACGGGCTGATGCAGTCGATCCTGTCGCTGAGGCTGGCGTCCGGCAGCAACCTGCCGTCGGTGATCCTTTTGTCCAACCGCGCCGGCACGCCCGAAAGCCTGTCGCTGTCGAGTGCCGTCGACATCGTCGTCGCCAAACCAATCACCCCGGAGCGGCTGCAGCCCGTCGTCGAAAAGCTGCTCGGCCGCTGCTGAACCTCAGTCGAGGTTTTTCAACAGCTTCGACAGTTCGCCGAGATGCTGCAGCTTGCGGAAGCGTGCGGCCGCTGTCGGTTCGTCAACATGCTCGTAGGCCCAGGTCAGGTCGTGGGGGATGTAGACGCCCCAGCTGCCGGCCTCGATCGCCGGCACGACGTCGGACTTGAGCGAATTGCCGATCATCATGCTGCGTGCCGGCCCATCGCCGTGGCTGCTGAAAATGCGCTCGTAGGTCGGCCGCGACTTGTCGCTGACGATCTCGACGGCATTGAAGAAATCGCCGAGGCCCGACTGCGCCAGCTTGCGCTCCTGGTCGAACAGGTCGCCCTTGGTGATCAGCACCAGCCGGTAGCGGCCGGCCAGCGCCTCGAGCGTGTCATGGACATGCGGCAGCGTCTCGATAGGATGGCTGAGCATCTCGCGGCCGGCGGCCAGGATCTTCTCGATCACAGAAGCCGGAACCCGGCCTTCCGTCACCTCGATCGCGGTCTCGATCATCGACAGGGTAAAACCCTTGATGCCGAAGCCATAGGTGCCGAGGTTGCGCTTTTCGGCCTCCAGCAGGCGTGACTTCAACTGCTCTGCCTCGCCATGATCGGCGAGCAATTCGGCGAAGTGTTCTTCCGTCATGCGGAAGAACTGCTCGTTCTGCCAGAGCGTGTCGTCGGCATCGAATCCGATGGTGGTGAGGGCGGGCAAAGCAGATGTCATGGCGGCTCTCTAGGCCGAAAATCGGACCGAAACCAGCTGATTTCAGTTCGAACCCAAGCAGAATCGCCTGATTGCCCCCCTTTTCTTATTTCATGGCGCCCGGCTATACTCGGCAATCTGCAACGACAATCTGGTGAATGATGCCGCCTGCAAAGAAGGAAGTCCGTCCGACCACTCGGGGGGCTCGCGCCCGCACGCCCGCATTTGTGAAGAACAAGCGTGGTGTGAAGAACTGGAAGGAAGCCTCCGAATGGCTCGAATGGCGCGGTATCGAGGACATAGAGTGCATCACGCCTGACCAGGCCGGCGTTGCCCGCGGCAAGATGATGCCGTCCAGCAAGTTCACCTCCAACACCTCGCTGGCCTTGCCGTCGGCACCGTTCATGATGACGATCTCGGGCGTCTATCCCGAAGATGGCAACGGCTTCGAATACCCGGAGGATGACGGCGACCTGAAGCTGGTGCCGGATCTCTCGACGCTTTCAGTGGTGCCGTGGGAAGACGATCCGACCGCCCAGGTGATCTGCGATCTCGTCCACCAGGACGGCCGCCCCGTCGAATTCACGCCGCGCAACGTGCTGAAGCGCGTGGTGGCGGCCTACGAAAAGGTCGGCCTCAGGCCGGTTGTCGCGCCCGAAATCGAATTCTATCTCGTCCGCAAGAACCCCGATCCCGATTACCCGCTGACCCCGCCCGTCGGACGCTCCGGCCGCCCGATCGGCGGCGGTGCCGGCTATTCGATCGCCGGCGTCAACGAGTTCGACGAACTCATCGACGACATCTACCATTTCTCCGAGGCGCAGGGCCTGGAGATCGACACACTGATCCACGAGGAAGGTGCCGGCCAGCTCGAGATCAACCTGCGTCATGGCGACCCGATCGAGCTCGCCGACCAGGTGTTCCTGTTCAAGCGCACGATCCGCGAGGCGGCGCTGAAGCACGACACCTACGCCACCTTCATGGCCAAGCCGATCCAGGGCCAACCGGGCTCGGCGATGCACATCCACCAGTCGATCGTCGACAGAAAGTCCGGCAAGAACATCTTCACCGGCGAGGATGGCGCGGAAACCGATGCGTTTTTCCACTTCATCGGCGGCATGCAGCAGCATGTGCCGAATGCGCTGGTGATGCTGGCACCTTACGTGAATTCGTATCGCCGCCTGACGCAGGCGGCCTCGGCGCCGGTCAACAACAAGTGGGGCTACGACAACCGCACCACGGCCTTCCGCGTGCCGCGCTCGGACCCGGCGGGGCGGCGTGTCGAAAACCGCATCCCGTCCTCGGATGCCAATCCCTATCTGGCGCTCGCGGCATCTCTCGCCTGCGGCCTGATCGGCATGAACAACAAGCTTGTGGCCGAGCCGCCCATCCTGACCACCGCCAACGAGGACGAGATCGACCTGCCGCGCGGCCTGCTTGAGGCCGTCGACCTGTTCGAAAGCGACGACGAACTGGCAACGATGCTGGGCAAGTCCTTCGCCTCGACCTACGCGGCGATCAAGCGCGCCGAGTTCGAAACCTTCATGGAAGTGATCAGTCCGTGGGAGCGGGAGTATTTGTTGCTGAACGTGTGACGAAGCGAATAGCGAGCAGCGGAATAGCGAATAGAAGCGCTCATTTCCCTGTTCGCTACTCACGATTCCCTGTTTGCTCCCATCGCCCGAAATCCCGGAGCCATCTCCGTATCATGCTCTATCAGTCACCTATTTCCCCCGGCTTCTCCTGGTACGAGGACACGGCTGGCCCCCGCCCCGAATATCCGGCGCTTGACGGCGATCGTCAGGCCGATGTCGTCATTATCGGCGGCGGCTTCACCGGGCTTTCGGCAGCGACGCATCTTGCCAAGGCGGGCACCAATGTCGTCTTGATCGAAGCGCATCGTTTCGGCGACGGCGCCTCGGGGCGCAACGGCGGCCAGCTTGGCACCGGCCAGCGCGCCTGGGCCGAGGAGCTCGAAGGCGAGCTCGGCTTCACCCGGGCCAAGGCATTGTTCGACCTCGCCGAGGAGGCCAAGGCGCACCTGCTCGATTTCACCGCCGCCAACGGCATCGACATCGACTATATGCCGGGCCAGATGTCGGTGGCGCACAAGCCGCGTTATGTCGACGACTACAAGGCCCATGCCGAGATCATGGCCAGCCGCTTCAACTATCCGCATGTCAGCTTCATGGACGCGAGCGAAACCGCCGAGCGGCTTGGCTCGACGCACTACTATGGCGGCACGCGCGACACCGGCACCGGCCACATTCATCCGCTCAAGCTGGTGATCGGCACAGGGCGCGCCGCGGCCGCCGCCGGCGCCCACCTCTTCGAAAACACGCCATCGACCGACATCACCTCACAGGGCGGCAAGGTCAGGGTGACGACGCCGCGCGGCACGATCACGGCACAGAAATGCCTGATCGCGGTCAACGCCTATGGCGGCAAGCTGGAGCCGGTGAGTGCCGCTCATATCATGCCGATCGGCTCGTTCATCGGCGCCACGGTGCCGCTGGGCGCGGATTCGAAGGTCATCCCCGGCGGCGAGTCGGTCGACGACTCCCGCTTCGTCGTGCGCTACTTCCGCAAGTCGCGGGACGGGCGGCTGCTGTTCGGCGGGCGCGAGATCTACGGCGTCAACGACCCCAAGGACATCCACATCCACATCCGCAAGCAGATCACCGAGATTTACCCAGCACTTAAGGATGTCGAGATCACCCATGGCTGGGGCGGCTATGTCGGCATCACCGTGCCGCGCAAGCCGTTCGTGCGCGAGGTGATGCCGAACGTCATCTCGATGGGCGGCTACTCCGGCCACGGCGTGATGCTGTCGAACTTCTTCGGCAAACTTTACGCCGAGGCGGTGGCCGGCAACCGCGACCGCCTCAAGCTGATCGAGGAGCTGAAGATCCCGCCCTTCCCCGGCGGTCGGCGTTTCCGGACGCCGCTCCTTTTCCTCGCCCTCAACTGGTTCGCGCTGCGGGACAGGATATAGCGCCATGGCGGACGAGTTGGTCGATCGTATCTACGAAGCGGCCTTTGTCCCGGATCATCGACGCTTAAAGCGATGATCGCCGCTTCCGGCTCCGCTTCAGCGGCATGCCGCTGTTCGATGGCTAGGCCCTGGGCGTCGACCACTGAAGGGCACGGCAAGGCCCAAGATCGAAACTCCATCGGCGCAGATGGCTCGGCGCAGCCTTCAGCTGGTCTGCCTCGCAGCCTGCGGCTTTGCGCCCGACGTCGTCGGCTGCCACAGCGGCAACTGGAGCCTGACGCGGGCGCCGACCCACGGGCCAACAAGGATTTCGACGCTGCCGCCATGCAGCCGGGCAATCTCGCGGGCGAGATTGAGGCCGAGGCCGGCGCCGCTGTTGCGCGGGCGCAGGCGATAGAAGGGCTGGAACACACGCTCATGCTCGTCGTCGGGGATACCCGGACCCTCGTCGTGGATTTCCACCCCACCCCTGCCGTCGACCACCACCGATATGGTGCCCTCGCCGCCGCCATGATCGATGGCGTTGCGCAAGAGGTTGGTGACTGCCTGCTGGATCTGCAACGGCTGGATGTTGACCAGCACGCTCGTGGCCAACGGCTCGAAGGTAAAGTCGTAGCCGGCGCCGAGCGCCAGCGGCGCGAAATCTGCGGCGAGGTGGCGTGCGAATGCGACGAGGTCGACGACCTCGCGGGCACCTGCCGACTGGTCGAGCACCTGCCGGTCGAGCAGCTGCTGCGCAAGGTTGGACAGACGCTCGATGTCCGTCAGCAGGCGCGCGCTTTCGGGATCCTCGCGCAGAAGTTCAGCGCGGGTGCGCAGGATGGCGATCGGCGTGCGCAGCTCGTGCGCCGCGTCGGTCAGGAAGCGGTTGCGCTGGTCATAACCCTGTCCGAGGCGTGACAGCGCGTTGTTGAAGGCTTCGACCAACGGCGCGATCTCGGTCGGCACCTGCTCGGTCGGCAGTTGCACGGCGCGATTGTCGATGTCGATGCGCTTGGCCTGTCCCGCCGTGGCGACCAGGCCGGCAAGCGAGCGGCGCACGACTGCCGGCGTGGTGACCAGTGTCGTCACGCCCATGACGATGATGACCGGCGAGAGCATGATCAGCACGACGAGCGCCAGGATAGGGATGATCCGGACCCAGATGGGCTGGCCGTCGGGATAGCGGACGACGTCGAAATCGAGGTCGACGTTGATTTCGAGGCCATCGGTCTGGTCGCGCGAGGCCACCGTCGCGGCGATGATCTGCATGCGGCCGGTACGGGTGTCGGCGTTCATCAGCGTCGCCTCGGGAAGGCGCAGTTCCTTATTGAAACCGAGGGTCGCCTTGTTCACGCCCCACAAAAGTTCGCCCGTGCCTTTTGCATAGGCCTCGGGAACATCCCCTTCCCTGAGCACCTCGCCCTTCTCGTCGCGGACGACGAACCAGAGGTGGGGGAACTCTTCCCGGAATTTGCGAAGGTCATCGGTATCCTCGATGACGAGACGACCTTGCGCGTCCCGCGCGATCGCCTCGGCGACAAGTCCGGCTGCCACTTCAGTATCGATGATCAGTCGGGGCTGGGCGATGAAGAACGCCGCGCACAGGAGCGCGATGAAGGTAATCAGCGTCGCCGCCTGGAGGAGAATGAGGCGGCGGACAAGGACCCATTGCAGCGAAGTCGGGCGCAGCTTCTTCATGCCACGGCGCGCAAGAGATAGCCGAGATTGCGGATCGCCCTGATCTCGACCCCGGCCGAGACATCGTCGAGCTTGCGGCGCAGCCGCGAGAGGTGGGAATCGAGCGCGTTGGAACCGATCTCGTCGTCCATGGCGTAGACCGATTCTTCGAGCGTCGCGCGCAGCACGGTGCGGCCGGGCCGGCGCAGCAGCGCTTCAAGCGCCAGTTGCTCGCGCCGCAACAGCTCCAGCGGCTTGTCGCCGACGCTCGCCTCGCGATGGTGGAAATCATAGGTGAGCCGGCCGACCACCGTCTGCTCGGAGCGCAGCGCGACAGGGCGGCGATGCAGCGCCCGCAGGCGCGCCATCAGCTCCTCCATGGCAAATGGCTTGACCAGATAGTCGTCGGCGCCTGCGTCGAGCCCGGTGACCCTGTCGTTGAGGCCGCTGAGTGCCGTCAGCATCAACACCGGCGCATCGACACGCAAGGCGCGCAGCTTGGGAATGAGATCGAGGCCTTCGCCATCCGGCACGCGGCGGTCGAGCACGATGGCATCGTAAGGTCCGAACTCGGCCGCAGCCTCGGCATCGGCAAGCGTGGCAACGTGATCGACGATGACGTTGCGGCGTGCCAGCGCCGATTTGAGCACCGAGGCCATCTCCGGCTCGTCCTCAAGCAGCAAAATGCGCATGCACGTAATCCTTCGATCAATCCCCGGGCCCAGCCAAAGCCGGTAGGGGCATTGGCCCGCCACCGGCACCGGCACAGCCTCAAACGGTTACTCGCATTCCAGCTTCGGCTTACGGAAGTTGGTGATGTACCAGCGCCCCTCGGACCTTGTGGCGTAGAATGTGTAGAAGCACTCCTGCTGCTCGACATAGCCTGGCGTGGTGTATTCCTCATAACGCGTGCCGCGCCTGGTGTCGCGATACTCGCCGCTGGTCGAGCCGGCGACGGCGTTTGTCGATATCTTGCTCCACTGGTAGGCGCGCTGGCCACGGCCGAGTTCGATCACCGAGGTGGGTGGGCCGTAGTCGATGATGACCGACTCGAGCGGCTGGCCGATATAGCCCTTCATGACGTCCGACTGGCAGCCGGCCAGGAAGATCGCGGCGGCGACGGCAAGTGTGCCGACAGCGCGGCGTGCAGTGCTGAGAGACATGTCTGATCCCAGTTTGTGGATGATGTTCCCGGGCAGCTACGCCGCCAAGATTGCATCTACATTGCAGCGGTCCCGGCGATCGCGGCCGGGATCGGGAATCTCCCTTGTCCTTGGAATTTTACGCGATGCGTTCCCCGAGCATCATCGATGATGACCTCTGCCTTCACCATGGGCAGGCGGCCGCAAATGCACGGGAACCTTTTTCATCGACCGGCATCCAATGACTGAAGCCACCGCACAATGCGTTGGCGCCAGCAGGAGATATCTAGATGAAACTGGTTTCCGCCGCACTTTCCCTCGTGCTCTCGAGCGCCCTGCCCGCGCTTGCTCACGACATTCCCGCCGATGTCGCCAAGTCGCCGCCGGCCGGCGCCTTCAAGGCGGTCAGCAGCCTGGTCAAGCTGCCCGACTTCCTGCCCGGCATGGGCCAACTGTTCGTCGACCCCGCGTCGCTGCCGGCCGGACCGTTCCTCGCCTACGACCATGACGGCAAGCTGGTCAGCACCATCTACATGCTGCCGATCAAGGATCTCAATCCCGACAAGCGCTTCGACGATCTTGCTTCACCGGGCGGCAATGTCGACCACGTCAGCGTCTACTACAATGCCGGCCATCCCGGGGTGGAAGAGCCGCATGCCCATGTCGTGCTGTGGCATGTGGCCAAGGCCGACGAGGCACGTGTGGCGAAATGATCGTCACGCGCAGACGCATGATCGAAGCCGGCGGGGGATTTTTCCTCGCCGCGCTTCTCGCGAAACCGGCGTTCTCGGCCGGCACGATCATCGACGTCGAGATGCACGGCAAGGACGATGGCGCGCATGTCTGGTTCGACCCGGTCGGCATCCATGTCGAGGCGGGCCAAACCATCCGCTGGACCAACCGCGACCCCGGCAATTCGCATACCGTGACGGCCTATCACCCCGATCTCTTCGACCGGCCGCTGCGCATTCCGGCCGACGCCAAGCCCTGGGATTCCGACTATCTCATGCCCGGCCAATCCTTCTCGGTGACGCTGGCCATAGTCGGGGTGTATGACTATTACTGCGTGCCACACGAGCATGCCGGGATGGTCGGGCGGATCGTGGTCGGCTCGCCGCAGCCGCTCGCCCCGAGCGCCGCCGACCCATCGCTGACGCCGCTGCCAGAGGTCGCCTTGAACGGCTTTCCCGATGTCGATGATATTCTCGCCAAGGGCGTTGTCCGCCACGCCTGAATGGCGGAAGATCGGAAATGGAGGCGAAGATGCAGATTGCTGCCTTGCGACAGCCAGTGGAGCTCGACCATCTGTCCGACGGCGAGCTGGTGGACCTCGCCCGGCGAGGCGGCGAGAATGCGATCCGAGTGCTGATCAAGCGCAACAACCAGCGCCTGTTCCGTGTCGCCCGATCGGTGGTGCGCAACGACGCCGAGGCCGAGGATGTCGTGCAGGAGGCCTATGTCAAAGCCTTCACCCGGCTCGACGGCTTCAAGGGCGATGCCGCATTCTCGACCTGGTTGACACGCATCGCGCTGAACGAGGCGCTCGGGCGCATGCGCAAGCGGCGGCCAGTAGCCGGCATCGAAGAAATCGACGTCGCGGCGGCGGCGAATGGAGGCCGCGTGATCATGTTTCCGACCTCCCTTACCCCGCCTGACGCGGATGCCGAGACGGCGCGCAGCCAGGCCCGCGAGCTGCTCGAGGATGCAATCGACGAACTGCCGCAGATGTTCCGCATCGTCTTCATCCTGCGCGACGTCGAGGAATTGAGCGTCGAGGAAACGTCCCAGCAGCTGTCTCTGCGCCCCGAAACGGTGAAGACACGCCTGTTCCGGGCGCGCCGGCTGATGCGCGCGGCGATCGAGAAGCGGCTGACGGCGGGCTTTGCCGAACTCTACCCGTTCAACGGCTGGCGCTGCGAGAGCATGGCCGACCGCGTGGTGCAACGGCTTCGCGGCGCGCCAGAGGCCCCGCGCAACTCGTGACTGCGGCAGCTTCGCCTATGCCGCAACCAGCGGCAGCTGGATGCGGATGCGGGCGCCCCGCCATGTTCCCTTGAGGATGTCGATGCGGCCGCCGTGCAGGCGGGCGATCTCGCGGGCGAGGTTGAGCCCGAGGCCGGCGCCGCTGGATCGCGGCTTGAGCCGGTAGAACGGCTCGAAGACGCGTTCGTGCTCATCTTCGGGAATGCCCGGCCCCTCATCGCGGATTTCGATACCGCCCGTTGCGTCGACCAGCACCGAGATCGTACCACGGCCGCCGCCATGATCGATGGCGTTGCGCAGCAGGTTGGTGATGGCCTGACGGATCTGCGAGGGCCTGATCTCGACCATGACCGGCATGGGTGCCGGCTCGAACGACAGGTCGTAGCCGGCACGGAAGGCAAGCGGGGCGAAATCGGCTGTGATGTCGCCGACGAAGCCGACCAGGTTTGTCGTCTCGCGCAATCCGGTCTGATAGTCCAGCACCTGCCGGTCGAGCAGCTGCTGGGCAAGCTGGGACAGGCGCTCGATGTCGCGGAGCAGGCTGCGGCTTTCGGGATCGTCGCGCAGGAGCTCCGCCCGCGTACGCAGAATGGCGATGGGCGTGCGCAGTTCGTGGGCGGCATCGGTGAGGAAGCGGTTGCGCCGGTCGTATCCCTCGCCGAGACGGGCGAGCGCGGTGTTGAAGGCACCTACCAGCGGGGCGACCTCGCTGGGTACCTGGGCGGTGGGTAGCTGGACCCCGCGGTTGTCGATATCGATGGACCTTGCCTGATTGGCCGTTGCGACGAGGCCGGCGAGCGAGCGGCGCACGACGAGCGGCGTGGCCACCAGCGTGGTAACGCCCATGACGACGAAGAAAGGCGCCAGCATCGCCACCAGTATCATCGCCAGCACGGGACCCATGGCATACCACGAGAAGGTGCCGTCAGGCTTGCGGGCACCGTCGAAACTCAGGTCAAAACGAAGTTGGGGCCCGAGTTCCTCACGCGACTGGACCGTCGAAACAAGGATCTGGACACGGCCGGCAGCACTGTCCCGGTTGGCCACATAGGCATCCGGACGGAGGTCTACCGCCGCAAAGTACAGCCAGCTGTGATCGAGCGTCATGGGAACGCGTACAGATTCTCCGGCATAGACGTCCGGCACCCGACCCAGGACGGCAGTCTCGTCCCTGGCATCGCGCACGATGGCCCAGGCATTCGGAAAGTTGCCACGCAATGCCTGGAGCTCGGCGGTCTCCCTGACGACCAGGCGGCCGGAAGCGTCGCGGTCGGCTGCCGCTGCGATCGCATTGGCGGCAAGTTCATTGTCGCCGACGACACGTGGTTCCATCAGGAACGCCACCGTCCACAGCAGCACGACGAACAGGAACAGCGTTGCCGCCTGCAGGAGGATCAGCCTACGGACGAGATGCCACTGGAGGGAGCGCCCCTTCATTCGACTGCCCTCAGCAGATAGCCCAGATTACGGATGGCGCGGATCTCGACGCCGGCATCGGCCTCGTCGAGCTTGCGGCGCAAGCGCGACATGTGGGCGTCCAGCGCGTTCGAACCGATCTCGTCACCAAGCGCATAGACATTTTCCTCAAGGGTCGTGCGCAGAACCGTCCGTTCCGGGCGTCGCATCAGGGCCTCGAGTGCCAGAAGCTCGCGCCGCGGGAGATCGAGCGGTTTGTCGGCGACAAGGGCCTCGCAATGCTCGAAGTCGAAGGTCAGTTGACCGACGATCGCGCGGTTTGCCTGCAGGACGATGGCACGCCGGCGCAGGGCGCGCAGGCGGGCCATCAATTCCTCGACCGCGAAAGGCTTGGTCAGGTAGTCGTCGGCACCCGCGTCGAGGCCAGCGACCCGGTCGTCGAGGGCGCCGAGTGCCGTCAGCATCAGCACCGGCGCGGTGATCCTGATGGCTCGCAACTGCGGGATCAGGTCGAGGCCTTCGCCATCGGGCAGGCGGCGGTCGAGCACGATCGCGTCATAGGTGCCCAGCTCCGCGATCGCCAGGGCGTCGGCCAGGTTCGGGGCATGGTCGACGACGACTTGCCGGCGCTTGAGCGCGCTCAGCAGGGTCGAAGCCATCTCCGGCTCATCCTCGACGAGAAGGATACGCATCGCTGGGCACTACCTCTATTCGCAACGGGCTTCCGGTTTCTGGAATCCGGTCACATACCAGCGACCGGACCAGCGCGCATGGAAGGTGTAGAAGCAGCCGTCAATCCCCCTGCCCGGCCGGGCCGAACTTTCATAACCGCCACGGCCGCTGTAATCTTCGAAATCGTCGTTGTAGGGCCGGCGCGGCGTGCCGGGGCGCGACAGCTCCCGCCACTGATAAGCGCGTTCGCCCCGGCCGAGGTCGAGTACGCCGCTGGGCGGGCCATACTCGTAGACAAGCTCATCGACAGGACGGCCGACATAGTCCTTCATGGTGTCGGACACGCAGCCCGACACCATGAACGCGGCAAGCAAGGCGGGGGCGCCGAAGCGCAGCAGAGATGCAGACATCAGAGACCTGTTTGTGTGATCGATGAGCTGAGCTAGGCAGCGAAGATTGCCCGCACATTACGCTTATCGATCACCATCCAGGCGAAGCCGCCACCATGCGTGGCGGCCATGGACTGCTCTAGAGCTTCCGGACGATGACGCTGCCGGCGGAGTAGCCGGCGCCGAAAGAACAGATCACGCCGAGGCTACCCGCAGGCAGGTCGTCGGAGAATTTCGAGAAGGCGATGATCGAGCCGGCCGACGAGGTGTTGGCGTAGTCCTGCAGCACATTGGGCTGCTCTTCGCGGGTCGGTTCGCGGCCCAGCACCCTCGAGCCGATCAGGTCGTTCATGCCCTTGTTGGCCTGGTGCAGCCACAACCGCGACAGGTTTTGGGGCTCGATGCCCTGTTCGGCGAGATGGCCGAGCATCAGCTCCGCCACCATCGGCACAACCTGCTTGAAGACCTTGCGGCCTTCCTGGTGGAACTGCATGTCGCGGCGATCGGCCATGTGACCTTCACGGGTGCGGCGCAGGAACCCGTTGTTGTTACGGATGTTGTTGGAAAATTCGGTGAGGCAACGCGTCGCCAGCACCTCATAGGCGTTGTCCGCCTTCACCTCGTCGGCGCGCTGCAGGACAACCGCCGTGCAGACATCGCCGAAGATGAAGTGACAATCGCGGTCGCGCCATTCCTGGTGGCCGGAGGTGATCTCCGGATTGACCATCAGAATCGCCCGTGCCGAACCGGTGCGGATCATGTCCGACGCCAGCTGAATGCCGAAGGTCGCCGACGAGCAGGCGACATTCATGTCGAAGGCAAATCCCCTGATGCCGAGCGCCTGCTGCACTTCGATGGCGATGGCCGGATAGGCGCGCTCGTGGTTGGAGGCAGCGCAGATGACGGCGTCGATGTCCTCGGCGGTCAGGCCAGCCTTCTTCATCGCCTTGTCGGCCGCCTTGACCGAGATCTCGGCCATCAGCGACAGCTCGTCCTCGGCGCGCTCCGGCAGCACCGGATGCATGATGCCGGGATCGAGGATGCCGAACTTGGAAATCACGTGGCGGCGCTCGATGCCCGACGCCTTGACGATGAACTCTTCCGACGACATCGCCATCGGCTCGCGCTCGCCGGCCTCGATGGCGTCGGCGTGGAGCTTGTTCTGGCGGTGGGCATATTCGTTGTAGGAGGCCACCAGCTCGGCATTGGTGATGACTTCCTCCGGCGTGAAGATGCCGGTTCCGCTGATCGCAACCCTGTGCATGGCGTTTCCCGTTGGTTTTGAGCCATTGGAATAGGGTTCAGAGAGCAGTGGTCAAGCTTTGTGACCACAATTTCAGGTCGAAAAGGCGGTTACCTCGCGGCAGAAATGCTCAAATGCAGCGCCCGCCATCCACTTCCATGGCCACGCCGGTGATCAGAGAGGCCTCGTCGGAGACCAGGAACAGGGCGGCGTTGGCAATGTCGAGCGGGGTCGAGAAACGGCCGAGTGGGATCGACGCCTTGAACTTTTCGCGGATCTCGGGCGTGTCCTTGCCCATGAACTTTTCCAGCATGCCTGTCTCGCCAGCGACCGGGCAGAGGCAGTTGACGCGGATGTTCCTGGGCGCGAGCTCGACCGCCATCGACTTGGTCGCGGTGATCGCCCAGCCCTTGGAGGCATTGTACCAGGTCAGGCCCGGGCGCGGTCTGAGGCCGGCGGTCGAGGCAGTGGTCAGGATCGAACCGCCGCCCTGGCGCTCCATGATCGGCACGACCGCGCGCGCGGCATGGTAGATCGCCTTCATGTTGACTGCGGTGATCAGGTCGAAGACGTCTTCCTCGACATCGACGAGATCGCCGTTGCGGTGGGTGTAGCCGGCGTTGTTGACCATGATGTCGATGCGGCCGAAGGCACTTTTGGTGGCGTAGACCAGCTCGTCGAATTCGGAGCGCTGCGACACGTCGGTTGTGATTGCGATCGCGCCATTGCCGATCTCGACCGCGACCCGCTCGGCCTCCCTGGAGTTCAGATCGGCAACGACGACCTTCGCGCCCTCCTCGGCAAAGCGCCTGGCCATGCCTTCGCCAAAACCGGCGGCACCGCCCGTGATGATCGCGACCTTGTCCTTGAGCCTGTCCGCCACGTTACGCCCCTTTCGAATCGAACCCTGTCACCAGCCACTCATCGAAAACGAAAACGCCTCGGTCAGCAACAGACAAGCAGTTGCCGCGGAGTGCTCGGCTTGCGGCACACTTCAGACAATTCTAAAGTAAATGTCTGCCTCTGGGTGGGGACGCAAGCATGAAACTTCGTTTCTTATTTGCATTGTTTTCAGCAAGTGCAGGTCTGTTCATCTGTTACCAGCAAGCAGCGAATGCAGCCTGCATGGTGCCGAGCTACAACCAAAAGCGCGGCATACCGCCCGGCTTCACCGAGGCGCAGGGCTTCAAGGGCCGCTTCGACTTCCCCGCAAGCACCAGTGAACCACTTCCGGCCTTCCTGTCGATCGACTTCACCCAGGACTGGCGCGCCTATATCCAGGCGGTGCTCGACTATTCGTTCGAGGGCAACATCGCCGTCGACTTCGACGTTGCCGACAACAATGTGCGCAACTGGTATCATGCGCTCTGGATGCATCCGGGCAATTCGGGACGGGAATTCCTGCACGGCTTGACCAAGGAACGCGCCACCGACCCGGAACAGCTCGCCGAGGGCGTGACCAAGTCCTTCGATACATGGGCGGTCGGCTTTTACAATGCGCTCGGCGCCACCACCTTCGCCAAGGTGTGGAACGACCCGTGCAGCCCCAAGATCGACGACATCTATTTTCCCATCGGCACGACGACGTTCAAGCTGCTGTTCACCACCGCCACGGCAACTGACATCCCCTATCTCGCCGGCGCACCGGAATGGGAAGGTGACATCGGCCGGGCGCCCAACCGCATCGGTAAGCTGCATCTCTATCAGATCGACATCGCCGTGCGCGACCCGCGCTCGCTGCAAACTGGATGGGTGTTCGGCACCTTCGTCTACCAGGGCAGCGTTCCCGGCACCGATCCGTGGAAAAAGCTGGTGCCGGTCGGGCTGAGCTGGGGCAACGACCGCTTCGTGCCGCCGCCGGGACAATTGCGCCAGAACGTGCTCAACGAAACGCTCGAGGGAAAGATCTATGGCTGGGCCGGGCGCAAGGAGCTTGGCTGGGGTGGGCGCGTCAACGGCCCGGCCGACAACCAGATCAGCTCCTGCGTTTCGTGCCATGGTTCGGCGCAATATCCGCGCAGCGACGATTTCGGCAACTTGCCACGGCAGCCGGCGACGCCGGTCGATTACCAGCGCCGGCTCTTGGAGTATTTCCGCGACATCTTCGCCGGCGGCGTGTTCGACGGCGAGTCGCGCTACTTCGGCACGCAGACAGCTGTCTTGGCGCGGCCGCTCGACTACTCGCTGCAGTTGCAGGTCGGCATCGAACGCATGTGCGCGACGGTCACCGCGCGCGAGGCGCCGTTCAATGACGGCACGGTCCCGGTCCCGCCGGTTTGCCCGACACCTCCTGCTGTCGTGGCTGGCGGCCCCGAAGGCCTCTCGACCGGACCGGCGCTTGCCGATCGCGACGACACGATCGACGCCCTGCTGGAGCCGATCAGATAGTGAGCCGGGCTACATGGCGGCAGGGATGCACGGCAGCATCTCCGGCATCGGGTACATGCCTTGCAGCCCGAAACAACCTATCTTCGGCTGGCGCCACGGCTTCGTCTGGACCACTATCAAATCTTCGCGTGTGACACCGTGGCACTGGCTTTTGGGCTGGCGCTTTTAAATCGATTAGATTATATCAGGCGGCGACGCGACGACCGTCTTGAAATTGGAACGATCATGACCAGCCAGATCATCCCCGTCGATCCTTTCGACTTCATCATTTTCGGGGGCACCGGCGACCTGTCGGAACGCAAGCTGTTGCCGGCGCTCTATCACCGCCAGCGCGACCACCAGTTTTCCGAGCCGACCCGCATCATCGGGGCGTCGCGCACCAAGATGGACGACAAGGAGTTCCGGGCCTTCGCCAAGAAGGCGATCTCGGATCACGTGAAGCCCGAATATATCGAGGAAAAGGAACTCGCGACCTTCCTCGACCGGCTGAGCTACGTCACCGTCGATGCCAAGTCGGGCGACGGTTTTGCCGAACTCAAGAAGTCGCTTGCCGACAGCAAGCGCATCCGCGTCTTCTATCTCGCTGTGGCCCCTAGCCTGTTCGGCGACATCTCCGACCACCTCAAGGCGCACAAACTGGTCACTTCGGATTCCCGCATCGTCGTGGAAAAGCCGATCGGCCGCGACCTCGAGTCGGCCAGGGCGCTGAACGACATCATCGGCGACGATTTCGGCGAGCACCAGATCTTCCGCATCGACCACTATCTCGGCAAGGAGACGGTGCAGAACCTGATGGCGCTGCGCTTCGCCAACGCGCTCTACGAGCCGCTGTGGAACTCGGCCCATATCGACCACGTGCAGATCACGGTGGCCGAAACCGTCGGCCTGGAAGACCGCGTCACCTATTACGACAAGGCCGGCGCCTTGCGCGACATGGTGCAGAACCACATGCTGCAGTTGCTCTGCCTCGTCGCCATGGAGGCACCGGCCTCGATGGAGGCCAATGCCGTCCGCGACGAAAAGCTCAAGGTTCTCAATGCACTGAAGCGGGTCAACGGCAACGAGGCGCCGAAGCAGACGGTGCGCGGCCAGTATCGCGCCGGCGCATCGGCCGGTGGCCCGGTCAAGGGTTACATCGAGGAGCTGGGTGCGGAGAGCAACACCGAGACCTTCGTCGCCATCAAGGCCGAGATCGCCAACTGGCGCTGGGCCGGAGTGCCGTTCTATCTGCGCACCGGCAAGCGGCTGGCCTCGCGTGTCTCCGAGATCGTCATCGAGTTCAAACCGATCCCGCACTCGATCTTCGGCGAGAGCGCCGGTCCGATCTTCAACAACCAGTTGGTCATCCGCCTGCAGCCCGACGAGGGCGTCAAGCAGTTCATCATGATCAAGGATCCGGGCCCTGGCGGCATGCGTCTTCGCCAGATCCCGCTCGACATGAGCTTCGCCCAGTCCTTCGACGGGCGCGCGCCGGATGCCTATGAGCGCCTGATCATGGACGTGGTGCGCGGCAACCAGACGCTGTTCATGCGCCGCGACGAGGTCGAGGCGGCATGGAAGTGGATCGACCCGATCCAGCACGCCTGGGAAGGCAGCCGCCAGGAAGCCCAGGGCTATACCGCCGGCACCTGGGGTCCGTCGGCGTCGATCGCGCTGATCGAGCGTGACGGTCGCACCTGGCATGAGAGCAATTGAGCGCCATGGCTGGCATTGCGCCCCACTGGAACGACTTTGAGACGCGCGACGCGTTGGCAGCTTCGCTAGCCGTTGCTGTCGCCGACACTCTGCGCGCGGCGATCTCGCGGCGCGGCGAAGCGTTCCTGGCCGTTTCCGGTGGCTCGACGCCCGGCCGGTTCTTCGCAGCTCTGTCGCGCGAAGAGCTCGACTGGGGCAAGGTAACGGTGACGCTTGTCGACGAGCGTTTCGTTCCAGAGACTTCATCACGTTCCAACGCATCGCTTGCCAAGGCTAACCTGCTGCAGAACGCGGCGTCCGCCGCCCGTTTCGCGCCGCTGTTCCAAGAGGCAACGAGTGTCGAGGACGGCGCGCGCCTTGCGGAGTCCGCGCTGAAGACCCTGCCCTGGCCGCTCGATGCGGCGATCCTCGGCATGGGCGGCGACGGCCACACCGCTTCGTTCTTCCCCGATGCTGTCGGGCTCGACGCCCTGCTCGACCCGGCTTCGTCCCGGCTGGTGATGCCGGTTCATTCCGACAGCGCCGGCGAGCCGCGGCTGACATTGACGCTGCCTGCGCTGGTGGGCGCCGGGCTGGTCGTCGTCCATATCGAGGGCGCGGAAAAGCGCAACGTCATCGAGGCGGCACTGGCCACCGACAAGGCCCTGCCGATCCGCACCTTGATCGACCGGGCGCCGCGCGCCGCCGAGATCTACTGGGCCCCCTGATCGGGACCCGGCCGCGCCGAGCTCCTCCAGGGGCCGCGGCGCCGCGAATGCCTAAATCGAGCATGGTCCGGCGCAGTCGGCTGCGCCGTCTGCCGGTCCATGCCAGCCCGAAACTCCTCCCGGTTCGGGCCCCGCGTTGAAAGGACTGAGGCCATGACAGCCAGGAACGACATCCAAGCCATCACCGAGCGCATCCGCGAACGCTCGAAGGTCAGCCGCGAAATCTATCTCGACCGCGTCAATGCAGCAGCCGGCAAGACCGCCAATCGCGGCGTGCTGTCCTGCGGCAACCTCGCCCACGGCTTTGCCGTCTGCAGCCCTTCGGAGAAGGTCGCGCTCGGCGGCGACAAGGTCGCCAATCTCGGCATCATCACCTCCTACAACGACATGCTGTCGGCGCATCAGCCGTTCGAGACCTATCCGCAGCTGATCAAGGACGCGGCGCGCGAAGCCGGCGGCATCGCCCAGGTGGCCGGCGGCGTTCCCGCGATGTGCGACGGCGTCACGCAAGGGCAGCCCGGCATGGAGCTGTCGCTGTTTTCGCGCGATGTCATCGCCATGTCGGCCGCAATCGGCCTCAGCCACAACATGTTCGACGCCGCCGTCTATCTCGGCGTCTGCGACAAGATCGTGCCGGGCCTGGTGATCGCGGCGCTGACCTTCGGCCACCTGCCGGCAGTGTTCGTGCCGGCCGGACCGATGACGTCAGGCTTGCCGAACGATGAGAAGGCCAAGGTTCGCCAGCTCTATGCCGAAGGCAAGGTCGGCCGCGCCGAGCTGCTCGAAGCCGAGTCCAAGTCCTATCATGGACCGGGCACCTGCACCTTCTACGGCACCGCCAACTCCAACCAGATGCTGATGGAAATCATGGGCCTGCACACGCCGGGCGCCTCCTTCGTCAATCCTGGAACACCGCTGCGCGATGCGCTGACCCGCGAGGCGACAAGGCGGGCACTCGCCATTACCCATCTCGGCAACGCCTACACACCGGTCGGCCGCATGATCGACGAGCGCTCGGTGGTCAACGGTGTCGTCGGCCTGCACGCCACGGGCGGGTCGACCAACCACACCATCCACCTGATCGCCATGGCCGCCGCTGCCGGCATCCGCCTGACCTGGCAGGACATCTCCGACCTGTCGGATGCAGTGCCGCTGCTTGCCCGCGTCTACCCGAACGGCCTATCCGACGTGAACCACTTCCAGGCAGCCGGCGGCATGGGGTTCCTGATCCGCGAACTGCTCGACGCCGGCCTGCTGCATGAGGACGTGCAGACTGTGTGGGGCGAAGGCCTGCGTCCCTATGCCGTCGAAGCCAAGCTCGGCGCCGACGGCTCGGTGGTGCGCGAGGCGGCACCCAAGGTCAGCGGCGACGAAAAGGTGCTGGCGCCCGCCGCCAAGGCGTTCCAGCCGACCGGCGGCCTCAAGGTGCTGGGCGGCAATCTCGGCCATGCCATCATCAAGACCTCGGCGGTCAAGCCCGAGCGCCGCATCATCGAGGCGCCGGCGCTGGTGTTCGACAGCCAGCAAGGCCTCAACGACGCCTTCAAGGCCGGTCTTCTCGACCGCGATTTCATCGCCGTCATCCGCTTCCAGGGCCCCAAGGCCAACGGCATGCCGGAACTGCACAAGCTGACCACCGTGCTCGGCATCCTGCAGGACCGCGGCCACAAGGTGGCGCTGGTCACCGACGGCCGCATGTCGGGTGCCTCAGGCAAGGTGCCGGCGGCGATCCATGTCACGCCGGAAGCGCTCGAAGGCGGGCCGATCGGGCGGGTCCATGACGGCGACATCGTCAGGCTCGACGCCGAGGTCGGCACGCTCGAGGTCCTGGTTCCCGCCGGAGATCTGGCGCTGCGTCCTGAACCGGTCTGCGACCTCTCGGGCAACGAGCACGGCATGGGCCGCGAGCTGTTCGCCGGCTTCCGCCAGATGGCCGGCCGCGCCGACCACGGCGCAAGTGCCTTCGGCACGGCTTAGTCCAAAAGCCGAGGCTCTACCCCGAGGTCGAGCCTCTCGCTACTTCACCACCTCGCACGACATCACCGCCGGTGCATCCTCGCCCTTAGTCAGGTCGTAGAGATCGGCATTGTCGCCCTTGGTCCACCAGACATAGTTCTGGCCGGCATATTTGGCGCCGCTGGCGCTCAGCACGGTGACGGCCACGACCGTCCGGTCACCGAGCGTGAGCACTGCGAGCAAATTGTCGCCGGCATTGACGTATTCGGCCTTCACCGTCTGGTCGCCGCATCCATAGTCGACCGCGTTGCGCTCGACCTCTGCATCCCCCGGCAGATCCAGCGTGACGGTCGAAGCCATTGCCGCACTGGTCGCAGCGGCGAGAATGATCGCAGTGACGCTCCAGCGCATGACGGTCTCCTGAAATGCTCGTCATGCGACGATAGCACGCCGAAACGGCCTGCCGAAACCAAGGCTCCGGCAGGTCATTTCGCGCGACGGCGGCTAGGCGCCGTTTTTCGCCACATCTGCAAAGAAGCCTTCCGGGCTCTCCACTTCGACCAGCCGTTTCTTCTCGATCAGCCAGAAGCGGTTGCCGACGGCGCGGACGAAGCTGCGGTCGTGCGAGACGAGCAGGCAGCTCGCCTCGTGCTTCAGCAACTCATCCTCCAGCGCCTCCTGCCCATCGATGTCGAGATGGTTGGTCGGCTCGTCGAGCAGGTAGAAGTTCGGGTTTGTCAGCCTGAGCACCAGCATGCCGAGCCGCGCCTTCTGGCCGCCGGACAGGCGGCCGATCGGATTGCCCTGCATCTCGACGGTCAGGCCGGCGCCGGCCAGCAAGGTCCGGGCACGCTGCTCGCCAAGCTCGAACCGACGCGTCAGCATCGACAGCGGCGCGTCTTTGTCCCTGAGATCGGATAGGCCCTGGTCGCCATACCCCAGCACCAGCGAGGGCGTCGCCTTGACCACGTCCCTGGCGTTTTCCGGTGCGCCGATGGCCTGCCTGACCATGTTGACCAGCCGGGTCTTGCCGGTGCCGTTGCGGCCCAATAGGACGACGCGGTCGCCCTGGCGAAGCCACAGTTTGCCGGTACGGAACAGCAGCGTTCCATCTGGCGTGGTGACGGGCGCGTCGTCGAAGGTGACCAGCACCTTGGCATGGGTTCCACGATTGGCGAGCCTGATGGCGCCAGCCGAACGCTCCTGATGGGTCGGCCGCGCCGCATCCTCCAGCCGCTCGGCCCGCTCCTTCAATTGCTTGGTCTTCACCACCAAGAGGTCGCTGCCCGAATTGATGCCGATGTTGTTGAGCTTGGCGGCCTGGCGGCGCAATTGCTGCGCCGTCTTCATGTCCTTCTCGAAGCGGCGGGCCTCCGATGCATCGATCTCATCAAGCGCGTCCCGTGCCCTGGTATAGGGCAGCGAAAAGACCTGCGAGTTCTCTGGCCTGAGGAACAGCGTCCGGTTGGTGACGGCGTCGAGGAAGGCGCGGTCGTGACTGCAGATCACCACCGGCACGTCGCGCGGCAGGGCGTTCAGCCAGCCTTCGAGCTGGGCGATGCGCGCGAGGTCGAGATGGTTGGTCGGCTCGTCGAGCAGCAGCATGTCAGGCTCGGTCACCCAGACGCGGGCAAGCAGGGCCAACCGCTGCCAGCCGCCACTCAGCTTCGACAAGGGCCGCTGCCGCATCTCCTCGGGCACGTCGAGATCGTCGAGAACGATGTCGACGCGCCAGCTCTCGCTCTCAGCCTGATCGGCGGGAAGCGCTGCAAGGACGGCGTCATGGAACGCCATGTCGATCAGGCTTGCCGGCACGTCCTGCTCGACATGGCCGACCCGCAGGCCGCGTGAACGGGTGATGTCGCCTGATGTCGGCTCGAAGGCGCCCGTGATCGCGCGCAGAAGCGTGGACTTGCCACGACCATTGGCGGCGACGATGCCAAGCCGGTCACCCGGTTCGACGGACAGGTTGAGATTGGAGAAGAGCGGTGCACCGAGCGTGACGCCGAGCGACCTCAGATTGATCAAAGCCATATCAGTTCTCTGGTCTGGCCGGACCTTCGCCCGCATCCGATCATACGAGATGCTTTTGGGAAACCGGGTCCGGTGATTGTCCAGATGCGGACGAGCCCAAGGCTCGAGGCCGCATCACCACTGAGGGCAGACCGGGAGAGAGATACGCAACATCGAATGCCGCATCATACTGTCCAAAAATCGTAACTGATCGTTGGGGTCGATGCTGTTGGCGCGTCGTCCGAGGTCAGCCCTGCAAACGCATCTGCAGGGCGTGGACAGGGCCGCGCTGACGGTGGTGACGAAAAAACGTGTACACGCAGCCCTCCTTTGTTGTTCGAGTTGCGCGCCCTAGATAGCCGCGACCTCGTTCCTTTGCAAGCCTACTGGATCGTCAGCTCGCTGCGCTCCGGCCTATTGGATCGTCAGCTCGCTGCGCTCGCCGGCCCTGACGGTCGCCGAAGCCTCCTTCTTGCCGGCGTCGCCGCGATCGACCTCGACAACATAGTCGCCCGCCGGCAACGTCGTCTGGTGCTTCTGGTCGTAGGCGTAGCCGAAACCCTGGCGATTGCCCTGGATGTCCTTCTTGGCCGCAAAGACGCGGATTTCCTTGGCGCCGGGCGCATCGATCGCCAGCACGCCGGCGCCGAGAACGGCGGTCACCTCACCGCTCTCGCCGACCCGGACGTTGAAGGGTTGCTCGGCCTCGGCCTGGTCCATGCGGGCGACCAGGACATAGTCGCCGGCGGGCAGGTCGAACTTGTTGCCCGGCCCATAGCCATAGGTGACCTGGTCGCGCGTGCCGTCGATCTTTTTCCTGGCCTTGTAGACCCTGACGTCGAGACCGCCGGCGTCGACCTTGTCGGCGCCCTCGGCATAGATCGCATTGACCACGACATGGCCGACGCCGACGATGATGTCCTTTTCGACGGTTTGGCCGGCAGCAAGCTGGATCGTCTCATTGGCCTCGCCCTGGCCGATGGTGACCTTCAGCCTGGTTTCGCCGGCAGGCAGCACCACCTTGGTCTGGCCGTAATAGGTCGCCGGGTGGTCGCCACCAGGGAAGTCGAGCACGACGGCCGCCCCATCGACGATGTCGGCGCCTTCGCTGGGGCGTGGCCTGACGACGAGCGTGCCGGCATTGAGCACGAACAGCGGCTTGTAGGCCTGGCCGGCCTCGACCTTCAGCGGCTGTTCGACAGCCGCTTCGCCGAGCGTTGCACGGATGATGTAGTCGCCGGCTTCAAGCGATCCCTTGTAGTTGTTGTATTCGGTGGTCAGGCGCTCGCCCTTGGAGCCGTCGGCATTGGCCTTGTAGATTTCCCAGGCGTTGCCGGCGTCCTTCAGCGGCGCGCCGCCTTCGGCCAGCGTCAGCTCGGGAGCGAAGTTGAACTCCGGCTTGGCCGGTTCCGGCGCAGGCGCAGGTTCCGGGGCCGGGGCCGGCGCGGCAACCGTCTGCACCAACGCATCTTCCAGACCCTTGGCGTCGGTTGCCTGGATGTATTTGCCGCCGGTGTTTTCGGCGAGGCAGGCGACCTGCCTGCCCTCTTCCGCCGTCAGGCCGAAGCCGACGACATGGGCGGTGAAATCGACACCCGACTGCTCCAGTTCCTTGCCCAATGCGCAAGGGTCTGCGTTGCAGGTCTCGAGCCCGTCGGTGATCAGGATCACTGTCGCCTTGTCCTCGGTGTATTTGAGGTCCTCGGCGGCCTGCTTGACGGCAGCGGACAATGGCGTCTTGCCGAGGAATTTCATGCTGTCGGCGGCAACGGTGATGGCGCTTGCCGAGCCTGACGCCGGCGGCACCACCAGTTCGATGTCGGTGCAGCTGCCCTTTTCGCGGTGGCCATAGGCCATCAGCCCGAGTTCGGTGTCGGCGGGAATGGTGGTAAGCACCGAGCGCAGCGCCTCGCGGGCGATTTCCAGCTTCGGCTTGCCGTCGATCTGTCCCCACATCGAGCCGGAGGCATCGAGTACGATGATGGCGCGATCGGCGGCATTGGCGCTTGCCACTCCCGACAGCATGAGGACAGACGCCAGGATGCCTCGTGTAAACGCCTTCATGCTGCCCCTCGCCGATTCAGTTGAATGACGCGAAGCTAAACAACGGCCATTGGGCTGACAACCCTGAGGCTGATCAATAGGTGGTGCGGCGTTCTTCGCTCGGCGGACGGCCGAACTGCAGCCGGTAACTTTGCGCGAAATAGGAATGCGAGGTGAAGCCGGTGGCGATCGCCACGTCGAGGATCGGCATGTTGGTCTGGCGCAGCAATTCACGCGCGCGCTCGAGCCTGAGCCGCATGTAATAACGGCCAGGCGTCACATTGAGATGGCGCAGGAACAGGCGCTCGACCTGGCGAACCGACAGCCCGGCCGTCTTTGCCAGTTGCACCGCCGACAGGGGCTCATCGAGATGGTCGGCCATCAGTTCGACGATGCGCTTGAGCTTGTCCGACTTGCCGGTGAGGTCACGTTCGGGGCCAACGCGCTGGCGGTCGCCGGCAGAACGGATGCGCTCGTGCTGAAACTGGTTGGCAACCTCGTTGGCGAGATTGGCGCCGAAATCGCGCTTGATGATCTCGAGCATCAGGTCGATCGAGGTGGTGACGCCGGCACAGGTGTAGCGCTTGCGGTCGATCTCGAAGACGTTGTTGGTGCACTCGATATCAGGGAACTTCTCCATGAAACCGGCGCGGTTTTCCCAATGGATGGTGCAGCGGTAGCCGTCGAGTTGGCCGGCTTCGGCCAACAGATAGGAGCCGACCGACAGCGCGCCCAGGGCAGCGCCGCGCCGGCCCCAGGAACGAAGCGCGCCGAGCACCTTGCTCTTGCCAGGAAATTCGGTGGCGACGCCGACGCAGACGAACATGATGTCGACCGCCGGCACGTCGGCGACGGAATAGTCGACCTTGAGCGGCAGGCCGTTGGAGGCGATCACCGCCTCGCCATCGGCCGATACCGTGGTCCAGCCATAGACGTCGCGGCCGAGCAGCCGGTTGGCCGACCGACAGGTGTCGATAGCGGCAACCAGCGAGAACATCGAGAACTTGTCTACCAGCAGGAAAGCGAACTGGCGGCCTTCGGGGTGGGGCTCTGACATCGCGACCAAATCTACAGAACGCGCCGGGTTGAGCAAGGAAGCGGCGCCGGTTTCCACAACGCCGCGATCATTCAGAAGCCCGGTTGTTCGAGGCCGGCGTGGCGATAGGCCGACACCAGCGTGTTGGCCATCAGCATGGCGATGGTCATCGGACCGACGCCCCCGGGAACCGGCGTGATGGCGCCCGCGCTCTTTTCGGCCGAGGCGAACTCGACGTCGCCAACCAGCCTGGACTTGCCTTCACCCTTGTCGGGTGCGGGAATGCGGTTGATGCCGACGTCGATGACGGTGGCGCCCGGCTTGACCCAGTCGCCCTTGACCATTTCGGGCCGGCCGACGGCTGCCACCAGAATATCGGCACTGCGGCACAGCGCCGGTAAATCCTTGGTGCGACTGTGGGCAATGGTGACGGTGGCGTTGGCGGCGAGCAGCAGGTTGGCCATCGGCTTGCCGACGATGTTGGAACGCCCGACGACCACCGCATTGAGCCCGGACAGATCCTTGCCGTGCTTGCGTTCGATCAGCAGCATCGAGCCGAATGGCGTGCAGGGCACCAGTGCTGTGTCGAGCTCGCCTGTGGCGAGCTTGCCGACATTGATGAAGTGGAAGCCGTCGACATCCTTGGCGGGCGCGATCGTCTGGATGATCTTGCCGGCGTCGATATGGCCGGGCAGCGGCAGCTGGACGAGGATGCCGTGGATCGCGGGGTCGGCGTTGAGCTTCTCGACGAGGGCGACGAGATCGGCTTCGGAGGTCTCGGCGGCAAGCGTGTGCTGGACCGAATGGAAGCCGCATTCCTTTGATGTGCGCGACTTGTTGGCGACATAGACCTGGCTCGCCGGATCCTCGCCGACGATGACCACCGCCAGTCCCGGCTTCACGCCATGCGCGGCAAGCGTGGCCGCTGACTTCTTGACGCCTTCGACGACCTCGGCTGCGACACTCTTTCCGTCAATGATCTCAGCCATGTCTCTACTCCGTCTGCGGCATGCTTCGGGCGGCATTGTCATCAAATTTTCGACCCGCAACCTCGCCATTGCGGCGTCCGGTGCCGTAAACTCGAAACCGCATGGAAGAATTTCAGAAGTAGCGGCGTGAGCGCCGCTCCCTGAGAAGGTTCAATTCCTTGCGAACCTCGCGCAGGCTTTCGCTGATCTCGTCGATCTGGCTCTGCGGCGCGGGCGCATCGGCTCGGGGCGCTGCCGGCGGCGTGGAGTAATGCTCCGGCGGCCGCTGCCGATAGGACGGGCGGTACTGCCGAGCAGCGGCATAGTCCGGTTGCTGCTGTGGCTGTTCGTAATAACCAGGCCGCGGTTGCGGCACATAGGATGGGTCAAGATCGCCCTGCGGCGCCTGGTACCCGGGCTGCTGCTGCATCGGCTGCGCCTGCCACGACTGCGGCGGCTGCCGGTTGTCGACGATCGGATCGGCGGCGGCGACAGGACCGGTCGCCGCCGGCATTACCGGGGTCGTATCGACCCGTGCGGCGGTCGCCTTGACGCGGTTGTCCGGCTGGTTGTTCGCGGCTGCCGGTTCGCCGCGCATTTCGGGCTTCGCCCGGCTGCGTCGCCTCGCCGTGTTGCGCAGGCTCTGCAGCGCCCCGCGCATGGCACCGAAGCCGACGCCAGAGGCAAAGCCGAGCAGCATGCCGCCCAGCGCAATCATCGCCCGCGACGGACCGGTCGACTGCAGCGGCGGCGATGCCGGTGATATGATTGTCACATTGCCCGAATTGATGTCTCTCTGCTCGCCGGTCTCGCGTGCCCGCAGCAGCGTTGCCTCGTAGACGGCGCGCTTGGCGGCAACGTCGCGATCGAGCTCGCGCAGCGTGACCATTTCGCCGCCGACATCGCTCTGGCGCACCTTGAGCTGGGCAAGGCGGGCCGCGAGCTCCTGTTCCGTCTGGACGGCGCGCTTGAGGTCGACCTGGATGGAGCCGGCGACCCGGCGCAGTTCGTTGGCGATACGCTCGCGTGCTCCGCTGAGCTGGGCATCGACAGCCAAACGCTCGGGATGGCGCGGGCCAAGCCTGACGGCGGCCCGGTCCGCTTCCTGGGTCAGCGCCGCATATTGCGCGCGCAATTCGGTAATTGCCGGCGAGCCGATCGCTTCGGGCAACGCGCCTGCAAGCACCGAATCGACACCGAGGTCGCGGGTCGAGGAGGCACGCGCGTTGAGTTCGAGCGTGCGGGCTCGTGCCGCGGTCAGCTGGTCGTTGACGCGCTGGATCTCATCGTCGGTGATCAGGCGCCCTTGCGGATTGATGAGTTCGTTCTCGGCCTTGAACGCCTCGACCTTGCGCTCGGCTGTCTCAACCGACTTGCGCAGGTCGTCGAGGCGGCGGGTCAGCTCGTCGGTCGCGCGTCCGGCCGTTCCGGCCTGCAACTCGCCGAAAGTCTGGATGAAGACATCCGTCATCGTGTTGGCGATCAGCGCCGACTTCTCGGGATCTTGCGTCTTCGCCCCGACCGAGATGACGAAGGTGTTGGTGTCACGCTGGATGGACAACGCTTCATAGAGGTGTTCGGCGGCCAGCGCGTGCCGCCGCCCGGGGTCGTCGCCTGTCTGTTGGTTGGAAGAGATCAGCGAACTCACAAAACCGCGAATGCTGAAGCCGCCGCCAGCCTTGCCGTTGAATTCCGGGTCCTCGGCCAGATTGAGCTTGTCGACAACCTTGACCAGAACGGAGCCGGAGGTCAGCCGGCGCACCTGGGTTTCGACCACCGCCAGCGTCGCGTCCGACGGCAAGTCGCCGACGGTCAGCTCCTTGTCGGAAAGCCTGAGGTTGCGCGGATCGACGATCATCTCGGTCCACGCTTGGTATTTCTTGGGCGTCGACAGAGCGAGCGCGACACCCAGCAGCGCGCCGGCGAGCGTCGTCGAGGCGATCAGCAGTTTCGAACGGGTGATGCCGCCGATGACCGCCATCGGGTCGATCAGCGGTTGCCAGCGGACGTCGTCGTGATCGCCATGCTGTGCAGATGGCTCGACCGAGGGCTGAGGCATGGCAGCAAGCGGCTCCGGAGCGACTGAGCCGATCGCCCTGTCGCGCCAGGTGCCGATCATCGAAGACGGAGTCGGTGCAGGCTTGTCGCTTGCGAATGCGGACGCAGCTTCCATCGGCTGTGCGACAACCGGCTGTTCCGGTGCGGCCGGCTTTTCGGCCAGTTGCTCGCGGGCAGCACGTTCGGCCTCGCGCCGGAAACGCGCCATGCGATGGCGGGTCGCAGGATCCTGGAAATCTTCGTGGCCAATGTGGTCTTCCGCTGACATCGACAGCAGCGACGAGCCTCGCGTCTTCGGATCGGCGTCGTCCCGGTCCAGCGCAAGCAACGAGCGCTTGCGCCTCCAGTCCTCGCGGTTTCCAGATTCGGCCATGCGGGCAACTTCCAAAAGTCTATTCCGGATCACCTGTCCGGTCGTTAAGCCACGCTAAACAGACATGGGTAACAAAACGTTAATTCCTGCTTTGCGGCAGTATATAGAGCTTCATCGCAGAACGGCACATTAAGCTTTGGCTTTTATCGTCCAACTGGATCATGACCAAGGCGAACGACATACCGCGCACGACGCTGCGCCAGCGGATCGGCAGTTTCGTCGTGCAGCGGCAGGCGGTCCTGCGCGACTACTTCTCGGCGATCAGCGGCTCGATGGGCCGGCTGGTGTTTTCGCTTATCTATTTCATCGCGCTCGCCAACACACTGTCGATCGCCGATTTCGGCTTGTTTGCTACCGCCTCCGCCGCTGGCGTCATGCTGTCGCGAACGCTGGCCTTCGGTTTCATCTCGGCGCTCTACCGCACGGCAACGATAAGACCCCGCCTGATCGGCAGCTACACCGCCGGCTTCCTGATGCTCGCCGCGCTGTCGCTGCCGGTGCTCGTCGCCGCTTCGGCGCTGACCTGGTTCCTGTTCTTTTCGACATCCATGCCGGCCGCCATCTTTGCCGCCGTCATCTTTGCCGAGGCGCTGTTGTGGCGACCGGTCGAAGTGGCGATGATCGTCAACAACGGTCTCGGCCGCTTCGGCCGGGCGGCGGTTCTGGCGATCCTGACCGCCGCGATCAAGGCCGCCGCTGCTGCCCTGTTCATCTTCTGGCCAAGCCATACGGTCGGCGCCTGGGCCGGGTTCTACATCGCCTCGAACCTCGTCTCCCTGGCGCTCGCCTTCGGCTTCTTCTATCCGCGCCAGCGGCTTAGGCTGACGCCTGACCTTTACTGGCGTCGGCTGTCGGATTCGATCTATGTCGCCGGTGCCGAAGTGCTGTTCTACCTACAGATGGAGTTCGACAAGCTGCTGGTGCTGGCCATGGGCGGCCCGCATCTCGCCGGCATCTATGCCATCGTCATGCGGCTGGTCGACCTGACCGCCATCCCGATCCGCACCTTCTCGATGATGCTGGTCCAGCGCATGATGCGCATACCCGAAATGCTTGCCAGGCTGAAGGTCAAGGTTGGCATCGAGGCGGGCATTTTGATCGTCTCGACCTCGGCCCTGCTGTTCCTCGCCGTGGTACTGTACTTCTATCCCAACTTCCTCGGCCGCAACGTCGCCGAGGCGGCCCCGCTGGTCGGACTGGCGCTGTTCGTGCCGGCCCTGCGCAATCTCGTCGAGTATCACGCCGAGCTTCTGTTCGCGCGCGGCCAGACGCTGGTCCGCGCCGCCAATCTCGCCATGCTGGCGGGCCTCAAGGCAGCGTTGCTGTCGCTGTTGCTGATGCGCGTCGCCGACACCGAAACGCTGGTGTGGATGCTGAACGGCATGTTCGCGCTGCTTTACCTGGCGTCGGCCGCCGTCACCTACACGGCGCTGCGGCGTCCAGCCAGGGCAATCTAGGCCTCAGGCAACGACAAGCCTGCGAATGCGCCCGAGATCGGTGCCGATGAATGACTGCATGCCGATCGCCACCTGCTCCGGCGACATGGCGGCGACGAAGGCCTCGAACTGCATATCGGTCAGCGGCGTGCCGGTCCAGTGGACACGGCAGAACTCTTCCGCACCGACATAATGTCCGGCGCCATCGGCGACCTCGTCGACGAAGCGGCCATAGATCATGCATTCGGAGAACTTGCGTCGCGCGCTCACCGCCTCGACCCAATGCCGTCCGCTGACCTGTTCGATGCGGGCTAGCATGTCGCGCACCGACGACCGGCGCCAGGCGATCAGCGTCGAGATGTAGTCATGCGGCGAAATCTCGGGCGCGGCGATACCGAGCACAGCGGCAGCGTTGGCCGACCAGATGCGATGGTTGTCATGGCCGGGTTTCAGCAGCACGCCATCGCGCCGGAACAGCCTGAGCTTGCCGCTCAGCCAGAACCGGGCGCAATCGAAAGGCCTGAGGAAAGCCACGTCAGAATCGACGTAAACGAGGGTTTCCTGCTCGATGCGTTCAGCGATCGCCATGCGCCTGAGCTGCTGCACATGCCAGCCACGCAGCGGCGGCGCCTTGCGACTCAGCCAGACGCGGCGCTTGAACAGGCTCGTCGGATCGGGAATGTCGCGCAGCCAGGACGGCAAGAGCTCCCGCTCGTCGATGACCGTGCGGCGCTTGCCCTCGAGCTGCTGGAACAGCGCGAGGTCGCGGTGCTCGACCAGGAGATAGTGATGCGAGGCGCCGGTGACATGGCGATCGACGGTCTCGCACAGCAGGCGGCAGCGTTCAAAATCGGCGGCGTAGCTCGCCGTGATCAGTGCAGCGTCCGGGGCTGGAGACATGGCCTTGGCGTTCAAGACTGCCCTCCCCCACGGATCTTCTGGCGCAGCACGCGAAACAGGAACAGCGGGTTGCCGACGACATAGCGCCGCCACAGCCGGCCCGGTTCGATGAGCAGGCGGAACAGCCACTCCAGGCGGAGCCGGCGCACCCAGGCCGGCGCGCGCGGAACCGAGCCACTGAGGAAATCCAGCAGCGCGCCGACGGCAATCGGCAATGTGCAATGTTCAGGGCGCATGTGCCGCGCGATCCACATTTCCTGGCGCGGCACCCCCATGGCAACAAGCAGGATGTCGGGGCGAAGGCTGCCGATGGCGGCGACGATCCCGGGCTCTTCCTGAGACGTGAAGAAGCCGTCATGGACGACGACGATCTTGTGATGCGGGGCGATCTGGCCGAGGCGGGCGGCCGCCCGCTCGGCATTGGCGCGCTTGGCGCCGAGCAGAGCCACGGTCAGCGGCTTGTCGCTCGCCTTCAAAAGGTCCGGGACGAAATCCGTGCCGTTGAGATTGTCGGGAAACGGCGCGCCATAGAGCCAACGCGCGGCAATGTCGACGCCGATGCCGTCGGCGAGCACCAGGAAATCGTTCAGAACGGCGGCGAAATCCTTGTCGGAACAGGCGATGTTGGCGTTGTGGGCGTTGAGAAAGCTGACCTTGGTGAAGCTCCTGTCCCTGATCTTCTCAGTGAGCAGCGAGATCGCCTCGTCGCGCCGCAAGCTGGCGACCCGGATACCAAGAATGCTGCGGTAGGATGCGGCCGCTTCCGAAATCGTCATGCTCACGCCGCCACCTCATGTGCGCCCGCGCCAAGCCGGGCGAGGCCACCTGCCACTGCCAGGTCGAGCGCGGCGATCTGCCGGCGATGGAAGTCCGAACCATCGACTTCAGCGACCTTCTGATCGACGGTTCGTTCAAGCGCCCTGGCGAAGGCTACGGGATCGTCGGTCATGGTGCAATTGGCCGGCTTGTAGGCGATGCCACGCAGCGAATGCGCGGTTGCCACCGACGGCAGGCCGAGTTCGAACGTCTCGATCGTCTTGAGCTGGACGCCGCTGCCCGAGGTGCTGATGAGCGGGATGACGGCGGCGCTGCGCACAAAGGCCTGGGCATCAGGCACGCGGCCGACAAATGTGACGCCGGGATGTGGCGAGGACACCCCTGCGGGAACACTGCCGGCGATCCGGATGCGGAAATCGTTGCGCAGGTGCGGCACGACCTTGCCGAGGAACCAGTCCAGGCCGATGCGATTCGGCTCCCAGGTCCAGGTACCGATGAGCGCTGCATCGCAGTCGATGCCGCGCTTGCCCTGGTGTGCCGGAAGCTGTGACCGAGTGACCAGCGGCAGCGCCACCGAGCGTGTGTCGGAGGCAACGCCCAATTCGGCGCGATCCTCGTCGGCGAGTGTGAAGACGAAGCGGGCATTGCGACACAGACGCCTTTCAATGACTTCGAGCAATCTTGCCTCGCGGCGAAACAGCAGGCGTTGAAACGCGCCGTTGGCGGCACGCGCGTTCTCGGCGGCCGAGCGGAATTCGACATTGTGCGCGACGAAGATCGAAGGCCGGTCCTGAAACAGGCTTTCGAACGCCGCCGCCATCTGGACCGAATTGAGGATGTAGCCATCGAACGGTCCCGCCGCCGCGATCGCCTGCCGCACCGTCTCATCGGAGACGATGCGCAGCTTGGCCGAAGCGAAAGTCAGCCCGGAGGCAACCGCATTCGCCAGCCAGCCCAGCTTGCGCTGCAAGGGGGCGACATCGGTGCGCACGTCGAGCGAGCCGAGCAGGATCGTGTTTTCGGGGTCTGACGGCGGTTTGCCCGGCCAGCCGAAGCCAAGCACGGTCACGCGCACGCCGGCCCGGCGCAGCGCATCGATGATCGCCTGGTTGGCGATCTCGTAGCCCGACGAGAGTGCTCCGTCAGGCACGATGGATGTGGCAAACAGCAGATGCATCACGACAGTTCCTGCCTATGCCCTAACAAAGCGCGGTGAAGTCTTCATTAAGCAATTTCAGCCGCTTGTGGAACCTGCCCGGCAATCCGCAGTTTGCTTCCGGCGTGTTTAACTGACCGTTATGGCGCCCATGATAGCGAAGAGGCATCAATAACCGGCAGCTTGTCATGAATGCTATACCTCCACTCAAGTCCGTGACCATTGCCGGCACTTCGCCTGCACTGGCAGTGGACGACGTCGAGGTGGTGGTCACGCTGCCAACCTTTCGTCGGCCACAGCAAGTTCTGGCAACGCTCGATTCGCTGGCCAGGCAAAAGACCACGCGCCGGTTCGCCGTCATCGTCATGGAGAATGACGACGAAGGCAACGAAGGCATGCACGCTGCCTTGCCGGTGTTTGAAAGCGGGGCGATGCGCGGGCTGGTCATCGTCGCGCATGAACGCGGCAATTGCAGCGCCTACAATGCCGGCTGGCACACCGCCTTGCTGCGCTTTCCGAATTTCTCGCGGCTGCTGGTCATCGACGACGACGAGCTGGCCGATCCGATGTGGCTCGAAACCATGTGCCTGGCTGCCGAACGCCTCGGCGTCGACATCGTCGGTGGGCCGCAGGTGCCAGTCTTTTCAGATCCCGGGCATCAGGTCTGGGCGACACATCCGGTGTTTGCCCCGCCCTATTCCGTCACCGGTGAGGTCGGCGCGCTCTACTCCTCGGGAAACCTGCTGGTCAGCCGCAACGTGCTTCTGGCCATGGGCCCACCCCATCTCGACCTGCGCTTCAACTTCATGGGCGGCGGCGACTCGGATTTCCTGAGCCGCTCGTCACAGAAGGGTTTCAAGCTCGGCTGGTGCGCGGAAGCAAAGCTGTTCGAGACGGTTCCGGCACGGCGCACCGAGGCCGACTGGATCCGGGCACGCGGCCTGCGCAACGGCGTCATCTCGACGCTCGTCGCCAAGAAGAAATATGCCGGCACGCCGTTCGCCAACACACGCGTCTTCCTGAAAAGCCTAGTGCTGCTTGGCGCCTCGCCATTACGTGCAATGAAGCGCCTTATCGAGACCGGATCGCCATCGGTCGCCGTGTACCCGATCCATGTGGCGCTTGGCCGTGTGATGGCCGAATTTGGTTATGCCAATGAGCAGTATCGTCAGCCCGAGAAGAACTGACGCGCCGCCGCTGACGGCGGCGTTCACGGCATCGGGCGTCGCCACCGCGATCGCGACGATGGTGCTGACCATCGTCATCGTTTCGTTCAGGCCGTTCCAGCCGGCGGGCGCCGGTGCGATCGAAGGCGGCGACATCGTCAACCAGTTGGGCTTCGGATCGCTCGGCGCCTTCGCCATGTTTGCGTTGGTAACCATGGCCAATCCGGCCCGGTTGCGCGCCATTGTCGGGCTGCCCTGGATCGTCCTGCTGTGCTTCTTCCTGATATCGGTCGGTGAAGCCGCCGACCCCAATGCGGCGTTCCGGGCGGCAAGTTTCACCCTCATCGGCATCACCGCCATGGCAACCGTGCTTGCCTTGCCGCGCGATGGCGATTCCTTCTCGACCGTGCTGGTTGTCGCCGGCTTTCTCATCGTCGGGCTGAGCTACGCCGGCGTCATCCTTTATCCCAGCGTGGCGATCCACGGCGCCGACGGCTTCGAGCCCGAGCATTCCGGCTTGTGGCGCGGCGCCTTCAGCCACAAGAACATCGCAGCGCCCGTCATGGCCTGTTTCAGCTTCGCCGGCATCTACCTGATCCGAAGGCATTGGCGCTGGTCGGGTTACATCCTTTTGGCCATGTCGATGTTCTTCATGGTGCACACCGGATCGAAGACGACGGCCGGGCTGGTGCCGCTGTCGATCATGCTCGTGCTTCTGCCCGGAATGATCGGCATGCGGCTCGGCACGCCGCTGCTGTTTGCGCTGGCCGTCGTCGGCACGGCATTCGCCACGCTCGGCATCGTCTTCATCGAACCGCTGCAGCAGCTTGCCGCGCACCATTTTCCCGAACTCACCTACACCGGGCGCACGACTGTCTGGGCCTTCGCTGGCGAGATGATCGCCAAGAAGCCGTGGTTTGGATACGGCTATGAGAGCTTCTGGCGCACGCCGCTGGTGACCGGAATCGGCCATGCCTACGACCAGGGCTGGGACATCCGCTTCATCGTGCACGGCCACAACGGCTATATCGACATCGCAGTGACCATGGGCCTGCCCGCGCTTGCCGCCGCCGTCTATGTCTTCCTGATCGCGCCGCTGCGCGACTACATGCGCATCCCGCTCTACAAGGAGAACGTCTTCCTCGGCGACTTCTTCATGATGGTGGTGCTGTTCACCGCGCTCAATGCCTTCCTCGAAAGCTTCTTCTTCCGCCGCATCGACCCGGTCTGGATGTTCTTCGTCTTCGGTGTCCTGGGGCTGCGCATGGTCTCGCGCATGGTCATCCACAAGAACACCGGCTGACGGAACGCGCTTGCTCCGCTCCGGCGGCCACGCCATTCTCGGGCATGGCCAAACTGGTTTCACGACGCCGGATGCTCGCCCAGACGATGGGTTTCGGCTTGGCTTCGCTGCTCGGAACGCCTGCGGCGCGCAGCGCCAGTCGGCCGCGGACCGATGCGACATTCCTGTTTGCCGCCGACATCCACGCTTGCCGCATGGCGAGCGGTCTCAGTCCGAACTGCAAGGCCGAAGGCAAGACCGACCAGGACCTGCGCCGGCATGTTGCGGCGCTGAACCAGCTCGGCGAATTGGCATGGCCACGCGAAATCGGCGGCGCAGCAGGCGGCCTCGCAAGTGCCGGCCAGAAGATCGGCCGGCCGCTTGTCGTCGGCGGCGACATGACCGACGATGGCAGCGGCCAGGTGACCCATCCGCATGAAGGCACGCAACTCCTCCAGTTCAGCCAGCGCTACCAGGAAGGTACCGGGCCGGACCGCGTGCATGTGCCCGTCTATGTCGGGCTCGGCAACCACGACCTCGACCAGGACGGTCCGCCACCGCATATCGACTGGTACCGGCGCGAGATGCGCGACTATGTCGAGATCAACCATCGGCCCAGCGTGTTCTTCAAGCCGCCGGTGCCGGCGGCCAACTACGACATGCTGTCCGACTGCTACTCCTGGGATTGGGGCGGCCTGCACCTGGTGCAGACGCACCGCTTCGCCGGCGACATCGCCAAGGGCGCCGTCAGTGCGCTCGACTGGCTGAAGCGGGATCTGGACGACAACGCCGGCGACGGGCGGCCGGTGATCCTGTTCCAGCACTATGGCTGGGATGCGTTCTCGACCGAGCGCTGGGACCCGGACGCCCACACATTCGACGACACCGGCAGCGGCAAGCCGCACTGGTGGAGCGACGACGACCGCCGCGCGCTGCGCTCGGCGATCGCCGGCCACAACGTGATCGGCGTCTTCCACGGCCACCAGCACGAGACGCCGATGATCTACAAGCGCGACGGGCTCGACCTGTTCAAGCCGAAGGCCGCCTACATGGGCGGCTTCGCACTTGTGCGCGTCACCGACGCCTTCATGGACGTGGCCCTCGCCGAAGCCGGCCCGCATGGCGGCGTCACCTTCGCCAATGCCTTCACCAAGGTGCTGGAGCACACACGCTGAAGTGGCGTTGCACCCTTCCGCCTGGCTCCAAGACGGTCTATGTCAGTTCTGTTCGGAGGCTTTGCATGACCATCAGACTGATCCTCGCCGGCTGCGGCAACATGGGCTACGCCATGCTCACGGGCTGGCTCAACTCGGGCAAGCTCGCGCCCGAGGAAACATTCGTTGTCGAGCCCAATGCGGAGCTGCGCGCCCGTGCCGCCGATCTCGGCAGCCGTGTCGCCTCGGAAGTCGGTGGCGTTCCCGCCGATGCGGATCCTGGGATCGTCGTCATCGCCGTCAAGCCGCAGGTCATCCGCGAAGTCACTGCCGGCTATCGCCGCTTCGGCAACGGCAAGGCGACCTTCGTCTCGGTCGCCGCGGGCACGCCGGTGGCCACCTTCGCCGACATCCTCGGCAGCCATACGCCGATCGCGCGCTGCATGCCAAATACGCCAGCAGCCATCGGCAAGGGCATGATGGTTGTCTATTCCAACGAGCACGTCTCGGAAGCGGCCAAGGAAGTTGTCGGCGACCTTCTGTCAGCCAGCGGCGAAGTCGCCACCATCGCCGACGAGGGCCTGATGGATGCAGTCACCGCCGTCTCCGGTTCGGGCCCGGCCTATATCTTCCATTTCATCGAGTGCCTGACGGCAGCGGCTGAAAATGCCGGTCTGCCACCGAAGACGGCAGCGCTTCTGGCCATGCAGACCGTCTATGGCGCGGCGAGCCTGGCCGCCGAAAGCCGCGAGGATCCGGCCGTGCTGCGCCGCCAGGTGACCAGCCCGAACGGCACGACGGCGGCGGCGCTGGGCGTGCTGATGGGTGACGATCGCCTCAAGACCCTGCTCACCGAAGCTGTCGAAGCGGCTCGGCTGCGCTCGATCGAACTCGGCAAATAGCTACTTCGCGTCAGCTTCGGCCTGCAGCGCCTCGACATAGGGCGCTGCCGCCGCGTGGACCGCGCGCTCCATGTCGCGGAACCGGCGCACGACGTCTTCGCCGACAGGCGTAAGCTCTGCGCCGCCGCCATGCTTGCCGCCGGTCTTGGCGGCCACCAGCGGCTTGCCGAACATATCCTTCATCTCTTCGACCAGGTCCCAGGCGCGCTTGTAGGACATTTCCATCGCGCGGGCCGCAGCCGAGATCGAACCGGTGGCGGCGATCTGCTCGAGCAGTTCGACCTTGCCCGGACCGAGACGTCCCGTCGGGTCGAGATAAAGTCGCAAGGTCAGAGATGGCATCGGCTCGCTCCAGTCAGTCGCTGGTTAGCACAAGCGGCGCCCCCGGAGAAAGATTGGCGCGGTCGAAAGCAACGGTCTTGATGACGGCGAACACCTCGCGCCCGATGGCAAGGTGCAGCGTCTGGAAGGACTGGCGGGTGATGCGCGACACCAGGATGTCGCCATGGCAGTCGAGCTTGAGGTCGACCTGGGAACCGTCGACCTGGCTGATTTCGGCAATGCGACCAGGAAGAATGTTGAGCGCGCTGAGACCTTTCGGCCGTTCGGTTCCGATCATCACGTCGCGGGCGCGGATGCGGACACGCACGGCGGCACCAAGCGGCCTGTCGATGCGCGGCACGCGCATTTCGCCGGCACGGGTGCCGAGCACTGTCATGCCGAAGGCTTCGTCGTGGCCGAGCACTTTCATGTCGAGCACGGCGCCGCCCTCGCCCACCTCTTCCGGCGGCAATAGGTCGAGCCTTCGCATGATCTCGCCGGTCGGGCCGCTGGCTGCCAGCTTGCCGTTGGTCATCACGACGATGTCGGTGGCAAGCCGCGCCACCTCTGCAATGGAATGGCTGACATAGACGATCGGAATCTTCGTCTCGTCGCGCAGCCGTTCCAGATAAGGCATGATCTCAGACTTGCGTGCGTCGTCGAGCGAAGCCAGTGGCTCATCCATGAGAAGCAGCTTCGGGCTTGCCAACAGCGCACGGCCAATGGCGACGCGCTGCTTCTCACCGCCCGACAGCAGCGCCGGTCGACGCGGCAGGAGGTGGCCGATGCCGAGCATCTCGACGACCCGGCCGAACTCGGCATAACGCTCTGCCTGTGGCGTGAACCAGCGGCCATAGAGCAGGTTCGAACGCACGCTGAGATGCGGAAACAGCCGCGCATCCTGGAAGACGAAGCCGACCTGGCGCCTGTGGACAGGCACGAAGCTGCGCTGTGCCGTGTCGACCAGCGTCTTTCCGTCGATGACGATGCGCCCGCTGTCCGGGCGGATCAGCCCGGCGATGATGTTGATGATCGAGGTCTTGCCCGACCCTGACGGCCCGAACAGAGCAGTCAGGCGGCCGGCGCTTTGGAAGCTTGCCTCAAGGTCGAACGCGCCGAGGCGATGGTGGATGTCGACGAACAGCATCAGCCGGCATCCACGCGTTGGCCGATGCGGCGGGCGAAAATTTCGGAGACGACCAACGCGATCATCGAAATGGCGATCGAGATCAGCGTCAGCCGCATCGCGCCTGCATCGCCGCCGGGAACCTGGGTGAAGGTGTAGATCGCCGAGGGCAGCGTCTGGGTCTCGCCGGGGATGTTGGAAACGAAGGTGATGGTGGCGCCGAACTCGCCCATCGCCTTGGCAAAGGACAGGATCATGCCGGCAACGACCCCGGGCAGGATCAGCGGCAGCGTCACAGTCGCAAACACCCAGAGCGGGCTGGCGCCCAGCGTGCCGGCAGCCGATTCGAGACGACGGTCGACGGCTTCGATGGACAGGCGGATGGCCCGCACCATCAAGGGGAAGCCCATGATCGCGCAGGCAAGTGCGGCACCGGTCCAGCGGAACGAAAAGACGATGCCGAAATACTGGTCGAGCAAGGAGCCGATTGGCCCCCGGCGCCCGAAGCTCAGCAGCAGCAGATAGCCGGTGACGACGGGGGGCAGAACCAGCGGCAGATGGACGACGCCGTTGAGCAGCGACTTGCCCCAGAAATTGCCGCGCGCCAGCAACAGCGCGATGCCGATGCCGAATGGCAGGCTGGCAGCCATCGCCCACAGCCCGACCTTGATCGACAGGTGGACCGCGTTCCATTCGTCAGGAGTGAGGTCCAGCATTCCCCGCTCGCATCCCCTCAAAAATCCGTCCCACCCGCGATGCGAAATGGGACGTCAGTGACAAAGATAGAGCCTAACCGACAGGGGTAAACCAGTCGCTATTGGACCGGCGCCAGCACGGTGAAACCCTGAGCCTCGAACAGCTCCTTGGCCTTGGCGGACTGAAGATATTTCACATACGCCTCGGCGTCTGCGTTCTTCGAGCCCGCCGTCACGCCAACCGGATAGACGATGGGAGGATGCGTCTCTTCCGGGAAAAGGCCGACGATCTTGACGCCCGGCTCGGCGGTGGCGTCGGTCTGGTAGACGATGCCGAGCGGGGCTTCGCCAGTCGACACCAGCTTGAGGGCGGCGCGCACGTTCTCGGCCTGGGCGATCTTGCCTTCGACCGAGGCCCAGACGCCGAGCTTCTCGAGCGCTGCCTTGCCATACTTGCCGGCAGGAACTGCCTTGACGTCGCCCATGGCGAGGCGGCCATCGCCGAGCAGGCCGGCGAGGTCGAAATTCGCCGCGATGTCAGCCTTGGCAGCCGAATCCTTCGGCGCCACCAGCACGATGCGGTTGCCGAGCAGCTTCACCTCGGAGCCGTCCTTGATGAGCTTCTTGTCTGAGAGATACTTCATCCAGTCGAGGTCGGCCGAGATGAACACGTCGGCCGGCGCACCCTCTTCGATCTGCTTGGCCAGCGCCGAGCTCGCGGCATAAGACGCGGTGGCAGTCTTGCCGCCCTCGGCCTTCCAGGCCGTGTCGACGGCGTCGAGCGCGTTCTTGAGGCTGGCGGCCGCAAACACCACGACGTCGCCATCGGCGCGCGCCGCCGGCAGGCCAAGCGCCAGTACGGCAGCGAGACCACCCGCCATCGCGGCAAGCCGCACCCCAAAACTCCCACGCGTGAACATCAGAATTCCCTCCACCATCTAGCCCAGCCCGTCGCGGGCCACGGATTCGTTATATTCATACGGATACAACACTTGGCAGGCAACTACCCATCCAGGTGGTACTGCGCGAAACAGTTCCGTCATTTCGCCCGAGATTGGCCTCGCCGCTGGCCCTGTTTTCAGGGGGAGACTGGTCCGGCTCTTCATGTCATATGTCGCAACGTCATTCGCGAGGGGAGCCGGGGCAGTTCATGCCGAGGCCCCTCCTCGCACCTTCCGCACTTGCCAAGAGATCCCCTACATGGCCGGCATATCGACGTTTGAAATCATCTGGCTCGCCGTAGCCTTGCTCGGCGCCGGCGCCATCACCGGCCTGCTCGCGGGCGTCTTCGGCGTCGGCGGAGGCACCGTCATCGTGCCGGTGCTGTACGAATTGTTCCAGGCCGTCGGCGTACCGGAAGAGGTGCGCATGCCGCTCTGCGTCGGCACCTCGCTTGCGATCATCATCCCGACCTCGATCCGCTCGTTCAACGCGCATCGCGCGAAGGGCGCAGTCGACATGGCGATCCTGAAGCAGTGGGCTGTTCCCGTCATCATCGGCGTCGCCATGGGCAGCGTGATCGCCCGCTACGCGCCGGCCGACCTGTTCAAGGCGGTGTTCGTGGTGGTCGCAGGCATTTCGGCGATCCGACTGCTGTTCGGCAAGGATTCGTGGCGCCTCGGGCTCGAAATGCCGGGCAAGATCGTCATGAACATCTATGGCTGGATCATCGGCGTGCTGTCGAGCCTGATGGGCATTGGCGGCGGTCAGCTCTCCAACCTGTTCATGACCTTCTATGGCCGGCCGATCCACCAGGCGGTCGCCACCTCTTCAGGCCTCGGCGTGCTGATCTCGATTCCCGGCGCGCTCGGCTACATCTATGCCGGCTGGCCGCGGGCCGCCGAATATCCCGATGTCGCGGCGCTGCAGTTCCCGCTGTCGCTCGGCTATGTCTCGCTCGTCGGGCTGATCCTGTTCGTGCCGACCAGCGTGCTGACCGCGCCTTTGGGAGCCAAGCTCGCCCATGCCCTGTCAAAGCGGAAGCTGGAGGTCGCCTTCGGCATCTTCCTGTTGCTGATCAGCCTGCGATTCCTGTTCAGCCTGATTGGCTGAGCAAACAAAAACGCCCGCCAATGCCGGGCGTTTTCATAAGCGGCGGACGCAGGCCTCAGCCATCCTTCGATCCTTGCCTCGCGCCGACAGCCGCGCCCTTGTGGGCGGCACCGCTGCTGCGTGCCTTGAGGTCACGCAACGTCCTCAATTCCAGTTCGGTCGGTTCGGGCGTTTGTTCGAGCGTATCGGCAAACTTGACAGTCCAGCCGCACGTCTCCTGCACCTTGTTGCGGGTCACCTCAGGATGCAGCGAAACGACGGTGAATTCCTTGGTGACGGGGTCCGGTTTCCAGATCGCCAGGTCGGTGATCAGCAATGTCGGCCCCTTGGTGTCGATGCCGAGGCGCTGGCGGTGGTTGCCGCCGTCGCCGTGGCCGAACGAGGTGTAGAAGTCGATCTTCTCGACCATGGCGCGCCTGGACTGGGCCATGGTGATGTAGATTTCCTTCGACGACGTCGCGATCTCGGGTGCGCCGCCGCCGCCGGGCAGGCGGGTTTTCGGATGAGCGTAATCGCCGATGACCGTCGTGTTGATGTTGCCGAACTTGTCGAGCTGGGCTGCACCCAGGAAGCCGATCGAGATGCGCCCGCCCTGCAGCCAGTAGCGGAACATTTCCGGCACCGAGACTGTGGTGACGGCGGTGTCGCACAATTCGCCGTCGCCGATCGACAGCGGCAGCACTTGGGGTGCCGTGCCGATGGTGCCGGATTCGTAAATCAGCGTGATGTCGGGTGCATGGGTCAGCCTGGCGACATTGCAGGCCGCCGAGGGCGCGCCGATGCCGACGAAGCAGACATCGTCGCCCTTGAGCGCACGCGAAGCGGCAATTGTCATCATTTCGTTGGGGCTGAAGCCTGTCACGCTCATGCGATGATCCTCAGATGTTCGACGCGGGCCGCGAAATCGTCGCTGGTCTTTTCGATGACGTTCGTCTGCATCCACTCGCGGAAACGGTCACGGTCCGCTGAGATCTCGTCCCATTCCAGATAAGACGCGTTGTCCCTGACATAATAGCCATGCGCGTAGGACGGGTGCGCCCCACCCGGCACGACCGAGATCGCCGTCACCGACCAGCTGGGCAGTACTGTCAGGTTGGGGTGCAGGTCGTCGAAATTGTCGACCACCTCCTCGACGGTCACCACAGCGCGCCTGGCGGCAAGGGCTGCTTCCTTCTGGATGCCGATGATGCCCTCGACCAGCACGTCGCCGCGCCGGTTGGCCTTCTGGGCGTGGATGAAGGTGACGTCGGGCCGAACCGACGGAACCGCCGCCAGCACCTCGCCTGAAAACGGGCAGGTCACCGACCTGATGTTCGGATTGACCTTGGTGAGCTCGGCACCGCGATAACCGCGGAAGATGGCGCAAGGCAGGCCGGCGGCGCCCGCCTCATAGGCATTGGCCATGGCGGCGTGGCTGTGCTCCTCGATCTCGAGCGCATGCGGAAAACCATTCTCGACAGCGTCACGCAGGCGGCGCAGCAGGCCGACGCCGGGATTGCCGGCGTAGGAAAAGATGGCCTTCTTCGCCATGCCCATGCCGATCATCTGGTCGTAGATCAAGTCGGGCGTCATGCGCACCAGCGTCAGGTCCTTGAAGCCCTGGCGGATCGCCTCATGTGCGGCGGCGGTGGGAATGAGATGCGTGAACCCTTCAAAGGCCACGGTGTCGCCACTGTTGAGATTGTCGGCGACCGCCCGCGACAGGGGCAGGAATTGGGCCATGCGCTTCGTCCCTGACGTCGAAACTTCATTTGCAGGCATCTGTCCGACATCATGTAGCGCACGCGCCCCGGTCGCGCATCATCGGCGTCGACAGCAGGTCTTGCCGGACTGTGCCGTCGCTGCTGTCTGCCGTCAGGCAACGTCAGGCAAAGGACGATCGCCCGAAGCAGGTCGACAACCGGCGGCGCAGATCAGCGATTTCTTCGTCGGGCAGTGATCAGGCGGCCTCGGCGAGGCCGTTGCCCTTGGCGTTTAGCCGAATGACCGCCTTGATCGGCAGGTGATCCGAGGCGATGCGCGCCAGTGCCGTGTCATGCGCTTCGAGCTCGGTGAGCAGGCTGTGCGGCCGCGCCATGACGCGGTCCAGCGCCAGCACCGGGAAACGCGAGGGAAAGCTCGGAACGATGGCATGCATCGGCCCGAAAGCCGGTTCCAGGCTGCGCAGCGACGAGCGCTTGCCCAACCGCCATTCGTTAAGGTCACCGACAAGAACCGTCGGTTTGTCGCTGTGCAGTTCGGCTGCGGTCAGAAGCGTTCCGGCCTGCAGCTTGCGCGAATGGCGCAACAGGCCGAAATGCGCCGCGATGATCCGAAGCGGCCCGGCTTCGAGCTCGAGGTCGACGACCACGGCACCGCGTGGCTCCGCACCGGGCAACACGATCTGCCGCGCCGAACTGACCGAACCTTTGCGAAACATGACGACGTTGCCGTGCCAGCCATGGCTCTTGCGCCGGCCGGCCAGCGGCACCGGAACAAGCCCGGTCTCGCGCTCGACCGCTTCCAGGTCGAGCAGCCCTGCCCGGTCGCCAAAGCGCTGGTCGGCTTCCTGCAAGGCGATGACGTCGGCGCCGATCTCGGAAATGACCTGCATCGTGCGCTGCGGATCGAAACGGCGGTCGAGGCCGACACATTTGTGGACGTTGTAGGAGGCGACGACGATCTCGCTGTGCGCGCCGGCCTCAGGCGGCAACGACGTATCGCCCTGCTCCAGCGTCGAGGACCGGTGCGCGGCACCTGCTTCTGCTGAAATCTCAAAGCCTGGTCTGCTAGCCATCACTCGTCTGGAATCTCTGGGAAATTCGTGTTCAGTTGCGACAGGCGTTTCGCCAACAGTAACCTATATGGTCGAGCTATTCGAGGTTTACCACATGCGTCACGATGGCCTTCCACCGAAATGCTGTCGTCGGCACAAGGTTCCCATCGAAAGGTCTTGGGCCGCCTGACACATGAAACTCGTGGCCGTCGTCATAGCAGTTGTCGGGTTCCTGGTCATTGCCTCGCTGCTGGCGGTCTATGCCTATGGCCGCTTCGCCAAGCGCGCCCAGGGCATTTCTTCCCGCGCATCGCCGACGGCTGACAGCGACACCCCGTTCGACCGGCTGATCACCCCGCTGCTTGCCGACCATCCCGGCCAGAGCGGACTGGCGCTTTTGTCGTCCAACCTGCATGCCTTCGCCATCAGGGCCTACACCGCGCGCCACGCCCAGCGCAGCCTCGACCTGCAATATTACTACTGGAAGGACGACCTGACCGGCAGCCTGCTCGCTCGCGAGGTCCTCGGTGCCGCCGACCGCGGCGTGCGCGTGCGGCTGATCCTCGACGACATCAACGCCAAGGGCTACGACCCGAACTATCTCGCCCTCGACAGCCACGCCAACATCGAGGTTCGCCTGTTCAACCCGAGCTGGGCACGCGCCTTTGGCCTGCAGCGCGGGCTGGAGCTTGTGCTGCGCGTCATGCGCAGCACAAGGCGTATGCACAACAAGGCCTGGGTCGCCGACGGCAGGCTGGCGATCGTCGGCGGGCGCAATGTCGGCGACGCCTATTTCGATGCCTCGGAAGACGCCAATTTCCGCGACATGGACCTTTTGCTCGCTGGTCCTGTTGTCGACCAGACGGAGGCCATCTTCGACCGCTTCTGGAACAGCGAGGCGGTGCTGCCGATCCGTCACGTTACCGGCAGGGCAAGGGGCGACCTTCCCGCCCTGCGCAAGCGGCTGGAACGCACGGCAACGACCGGCCTGGCGGAGCCCTACATCCATCGCGTTGCCGAGGAGAGCCGGGAATGGTCGTCGTCAGGCATGGGCAGGCTGCGCTGGACCAGCGAGGCGACAGTCGCCTCCGATCCGCCGGAAAAGGCATCGGGTGCCGGCCAGGACAGCTGGCTGATGACGGCAATCCGGCCGATCCTGACCTCGGCCCGGCGGGAACTGCGCATCGTCTCGCCCTATTTCATTCCCGGCGAGACCGGCACGCGTGAGCTGACGGCGCTGGCCAGGAACGGCGTCGAGGTGACCGTCTTGACCAACTCGCTCGCCGCCACCGACGTCGCCGCCGTCCACGGCGCCTATGTGCGCTACCGCAAGCCGCTGCTCGAGAACGGCGTCGGCATCTACGAGCTGAAGCCCGACGAAGACCGCACCGACATGTCGCTGTTCGGCTCGAAGGGAGCCAGCCTGCACACCAAGGCCTTCATCGCAGACGGGGCGGCCGGCTTCGTCGGCTCGTTCAATTTCGACCCGCGCTCGGCCGCGCTCAACACCGAGATGGGCGTCTTGTTCAGGCAGCAGGAGCTGGCGGGCGAGGTCGAAGCGGTGATCTCGGCGCAGACATCGCCGCGCAGCGCCTTCAGGCTGTCGCTCCATGGCGGCAAGCTGCGCTGGACCGACAGCGGCGACAATGGGCCACGCGAGCTCGGCCACGAACCGCAGGCCAGCCTGCGGCGGCGCCTGGTGGCCAAGGTGATCAGCTACCTGCCGATCGAATCACAGCTTTAAGCTGGACGCCAAGCGGTCCGCGATTTCGACGGCTTGCCGTGAATCCTGCAACAAAACCCTACTGCTCACCTACAATTCCTGACGTTTCCGGCCGTTTCCCGCGAAGATTTCGAATCAGCGCGGCCGGCACACGCCTGTCTTGCAATGCAGGCGCAATGCGTTGCGCCCCTTAGATCGCTCCGCCAGCCCCATGTTCCGGGCCGGCAGACGCAGTCTGAAGGAGCTGTCACGTGCGACACGAATGGAAACCGGAACTGGACCAGCGCAGCCTGCTGCCCGCCCAGTCGCCGACGAGGCGCGAAAGCCGCCGATCATCGGTTTTCCTGCAGATGCTCAGCCTCGGCGCCCGCATCTCGCTCAAGCGCTCGGCGGTGTTCTGCCTGCGATTCGCCTGTCGGCCGGTCAGCACCTTGGGCTGGGTCAGCTTTCTCGGCGATTTTTCCCTGAAACAGGCGCTGGGCCGGCCGCATGACGACCTTTTGCGCAAGTCGCTCGACGTCTTTTTCGTCACCGGTATTTCGAGCTCGTCTCGCCTCAATCTGATGAAGACGCATTTCCAGGTAGCTGCCGAATTGTTGCGCCATGACGACCTCGCCGCCCTCTGGCGCGGCGAACGCCTCGACATGGGCGCTGTCTTCGGTCGCCATGAAACCTACAATATGCAGATGCTTTTGGCCGACCACTGCGGCTGCCGTCATGAAGGCGTCTTTGCCATCAAGCTGTCGCGGGCGCGCGACGACTACACCTTGTGGACGGCCAGCTTCGTCTTCATCCGCGGCGAGGACGGCAGACCAAGCCTGGCGATCGGCGGCATGCAGGGTCCGAAAGGCGCTGACGCCAAGCGCGCCGTCATATCAGCCACCCGCTGCCTCGGCGGCCTGCGCCCCAAGGACGCCATGCTGCTCGCCCTGCACGGACTGGTGTCCGCGCTTGATATCATGGCGGTGTCCAACGCCACTCACGTCATCAACCAGCGCCGCCGCAAGCGCCGGAAGCTGATGCAGGCCGACCTCGACGGCTACTGGACCGAACGCGGTGGCCTGCCGGCCGAACCATTCGGCTTCCGCCTGTCCGCGCCGCCGGCGCCTCAAATCGACAGCCCAAATCGCAGGGAGCAGAGCAAACGGGCGTTCTGGGATATCGGCAGCGGGATTTGCCGGCTGTCTAGCCTGAGAGCCCTGGCAAGATCGCCGCTCGCCGAAGCGTAGCACTCGCTCGCATCCGCAACATTGCGCGCTTGTGGTCGCAACGGCCACGGCGCGCAGCCGTTTGTGCGCAAGCAAGACCGAAGATTTTTCTTCTGGAGAGAATGGTGCTGCCAGAGAGGATTGAACTCTCGACCTCTCCCTTACCAAGGGAGTGCTCTACCACTGAGCTACGGCAGCATTCCGTGAACGGGGCGGCTTGTGCCACATGATTCCCGGGAGCGCAAGTTATCAATTGCCCGAAATCGTGTATCATTTTCCACAGGCCCGCTTACGCCACAATACTGGCCATTTCGGTTGCCAAGCCGCTATGAACGATCGGCAAGCGGGGACCACCACATGTCGTCGACCAAGAAAACGCCCTCAAGCGGTGCCGAACAGCGTCAGGCGCGGCTCGCGGCCGAGCTGCGCGCCAACCTGATGAAACGCAAGGCGCAGGCGCGCTCGCGCCGCACAGGCGAGGCCGACACCAGGCCGGACGGTCTGGCGGCAGCGGAGGGGGAGACGGAGAAACCTGAGAAAGCCTGACCGGCGACGGCAGGCGCCTGGCGCCCAAAGAACGCAAAATCCGCCTTTCTTGAACCGGAAAGCGCGATGGTCTAGACGGGCGGCAAGAAAATTTCTCGCCAGAACCGGGATCGCCCGGAGAAACGACGGCCAATGGATCGCATCAGAATTGTCGGCGGCAACGAGCTGACCGGAACCATCCCGATCTCGGGCGCGAAGAACGCAGCCCTTCCCCTGATGATCGCCTCGCTGCTGACCGACGACACGCTGACGCTCGAAAACGTGCCGCATCTGGCCGATGTCGAGCAGCTGATCCGCATTCTCGGCAATCACGGCGTCGACTATGCCGTCTCCGGCCGCCGCGAGCGCCAGGGCGAAGGTTATTCGCGCACCATCTCGTTCACCGCGCGCAACATCGTCGACACCACGGCCCCTTACGAACTGGTCTCCAAGATGCGCGCCAGCTTCTGGGTCATTGGCCCGCTGCTTGCCCGCATGGGCGAGGCCAAGGTGTCGCTGCCGGGCGGCTGCGCCATCGGCACGCGCCCCGTCGACCTGTTCATCGACGGCCTGCAGGCGCTGGGCGCCGACATCGAGGTCGAGAATGGCTACGCCGTGGCCAAGGCAAGGAACAACCGCCTCACCGGCAACCGCTATGTGTTCCCGAAGATTTCGGTCGGCGCCACTCATGTGCTGATGATGGCGGCAACGCTTGCCCGCGGCGAGACGGTGCTGGAAAACGCCGCCCGCGAGCCCGAGGTCGTCAACCTCGCCGAGTGCCTCAACGCCATGGGCGCCAGGATCACCGGCCAGGGCACCTCGACCATCACCATCGAAGGCGTCGATTCTTTGTCGGGCGCACGCCACCGCGTCATCCCCGACCGCATCGAGACCGGCACCTATGCCATGGCTGTCGCCATGACCGGCGGCGACGTGCTGCTCGAAGGCGCGCGCGCCGACCTGCTGCAGGGCGCGCTCGACGTTTTGTCGCGCACCGGCGCCGAGATCATCCCGACCAATTCCGGCATCCGCGTCCTGCGCAACGGTTCGGGCATCGCACCCGTCGATGTCGTCACCGAGCCCTTCCCTGGCTTCCCGACCGACCTGCAGGCGCAGTTCATGGGCCTGATGACGATGTCGAAGGGCAAGTCGAAGATCACCGAGACGATCTTCGAAAACCGCTTCATGCATGTGCAGGAGCTCGCCCGCCTCGGCGCCCACATCACGTTGTCGGGCCAGACGGCGATCGTCGAGGGCGTTTCCAAGCTCAAGGGCGCGCCCGTCATGGCGACCGACCTGCGCGCCTCGGTGTCGCTGGTCATCGCCGGCCTCGCCGCCGAAGGCGAGACGGTGGTCAACCGCGTCTACCATCTCGACCGCGGCTTTGAGCGCCTGGAAGAAAAACTGTCGCGTTGCGGCGCGGTGATCGAGCGCATCAGCGGATGAGTTAGGGGAATAGGGCAATAGGGGAGTAAGGCAGTGTTGCATGCCCTACTGCCCCACTCCCTTACTGCCTTCCCTTTAGCATCAAGACCGCCTAACAAAGCCGGAAGCATTACCGTTCCGTACAGGCAGCCGACCGAACATGAACCTGCTCAAACTAGTCGCCCTCGACGAAGAAGATCTGGAGATCGTTTCGGCGCATGTGCAGGATGCGGTGATCAGGGTCGGCGACATCGCTTTCGATGCGCCGGCGAAGCGCTTTGCGCTGGCGATGAACCGCTTCGCCTGGGAAACCAGGAAAGGTTTCTTCCGACCGAAATATGAGCGGCGCAGGTCGATCCTGCATTTCGACCGCGTGCTGTCGGCGCAATTGCACGGCATTTCCCGCGCCAAGACCGAGGACGTGCTGGAACTGCTGGCGATCGGCTTCGCGCAGGAGGAAGGTCCGACCGGCACGATCGAGCTTCTGTTTTCCGGCGAAGCCGCCATCCGCCTCGATGTCGAAGTCATCGAGGCCCGGCTGACCGACACCGGCGCTGCATGGCAGGCCTCTTCCCGCCCGATCCACAATACCTGAGCATTTCCAGACAATGGCCATCACGCTTCGCCAATCAGACGCAGACTTCGAGAAGCGCTTCGCCGCCTTCCTGACCACGAAGCGTGAGATCTCTCCCGACGTCGACGCGACCGTGCGCGCCATCATCGACGACGTGCGCGGCCGCGGCGATGCGGCACTGATCGACTACAGCAGGAAATTCGACCGCGCCGACCTCGGCACGCTCGGCATCGCGGTGAGCCGCGCCGACATCGAGCAGGCCTACAGGGATGCCGATCCGGCGACTGTCGAGGCGCTGCGTTTTGCCCGCGACCGCATCCATTCGCACCATGCCCGGCAGATGCCCAAGGACGACCGCTATGTCGATCCGATCGGCGTCGAGCTCGGCTCGCGCTGGACCGCCGTCGAGGCGGTCGGGCTCTATGTCCCCGGCGGCACGGCGAGCTATCCGAGCTCGGTGCTGATGAATGCCGTGCCGGCCAAGGTTGCCGGCGTCGAGCGCATCGTCATCGTCGTGCCGGCATCGGGCGGCGTCATCAATCCGCTGGTGCTGGTCGCAGCCGACATCGCTGGCGTTTCTGAAATCTACCGCGTTGGCGGCGCCCAGGCGGTTGCCGCCCTCGCCTATGGTACCGAGACGATCCGCCCGGTCGCCAAGATCGTCGGTCCCGGCAACGCCTATGTCGCGGCCGCCAAGCGCCAGGTGTTCGGCACCGTCGGCATCGACATGATCGCCGGTCCGTCCGAGGTGCTGATCGTCGCCGACAGCGACAACGACCCCGACTGGCTTGCCGCCGACCTGCTCGCCCAGGCAGAGCATGACGTCTCTGCGCAGTCGATCCTGATCACCAATGACGCCGCCTTCGGCAAATCGGTGGAAGCGGCCGTCGAACGCCAGATCAAGCTCCTGCCGCGTGCTGAGACCGCTGCCGCCAGTTGGCGCGACTTTGGCGCCGTCATCGTCGTCGACGACTTCGACGCCGCCATCCCGCTGATCGACCGCATTGCCGCCGAACATCTCGAACTCGCCGTCGACGACGCCGAGGCGCTGCTCGGCCGCATCCGCAATGCTGGTGCGATCTTCGTCGGCAAGCACACGCCGGAAGTCATCGGCGACTATGTCGGCGGCTCCAACCACGTCCTGCCGACGGCACGCTCGGCACGTTTCTCCTCTGGCCTGACGGTGCTGGACTTCGTCAAGCGCAGCTCGATCCTGAAACTTGGCCCCGACCAGTTGCGCGAGCTTGCTCCCGCGGCGATCGCGCTGGCCAAGGCCGAGGGGCTCGACGCGCATGCGCGCTCCGTCGCCATCAGATTGAACATGTAGGCGGCGATGTCCGACAAAGGCCACGCACGCTCCCGCCTGGTCGACGTCGAACTCGACGAATCGATCGGCCGTTCGACGCCCGACGTGGAGCACGAACGCGCGGTCGCGATCTTCGACCTGATCGAGGAGAACAGTTTTCACCCGATCAATGACGACGGCCATGGCCCCTACCGGCTTAAGCTGTCGCTCGTCGACGCCCGGCTGGTCTTTGCCATTTCGCGTGAGCACGGCGAAGCTGTCGTCACCCACATCCTGTCGCTGACGCCGTTCCGCCGGATCGTGAAGGACTACTTCATGATCTGCGAGAGCTATTACGAGGCGATCCGCTCCTCGACGCCGAGCCAGATCGAGGCGATCGACATGGGCAGGCGCGGCCTGCACAATGAGGGTTCACAGACCCTGCTCGACCGTCTTTCCGGCAAGATCGAGATCGACTTCGACACCGCGCGCCGCCTGTTCACGCTGATCTGCGTATTGCACTGGCGCGGATGAGGATGGCGGAAAACGCTTCTGCTCCCCGCTCCATCCTGTTCATGTGCCGGATGAATTCGGTCCGCTCGCCAATGGCCGAGGCGATCGCCCGCCACCACCTGCCAGCATCGGTGTTCGTGACGTCGGCCGGCGTGCGCGCCGGCGACCGCGACCCGTTCGTCGATGCCGTACTGGCCGAGGAAGGCATGGGGCTCGACGAGCACCAGCCGCGCACCGTCGACGATCTCGAGGACGACTATTTCGACCTGATCGTCACGCTTGCACCGGAAGCGCATCACGCCGCGCTCGAATTCACCCGCTCGATGGCGGTCGACGTCGAATACTGGCCGACACCGGATCCGACTGCCGTCACCGGCACGCGCGACCAGATCATGCACGCCTACCGCGACGTGCGCGAACGGCTGAAGCACAGAATGGCCAATCGATTTGCCGCCGAGGCCCAAGGAAACGACGCCGATTAAGCGTGTTCACAAAGCGTGGATTATCATATAGGTTCCGCCCAAATTCCGGCCGGGTCGCCGGAACGTCATCCAAACCAAAGGTACCGAATGCCGAAGGAAGAAGTCCTCGAGTTTCCGGGCGTTGTTACGGAATTGTTGCCGAATGCGATGTTCCGGGTCAAGCTCGAAAACGAACATGAAATCATCGCCCACACCGCCGGCCGCATGCGCAAGAACCGCATCCGCGTTCTCACCGGCGACAAGGTCCTCGTCGAAATGACGCCTTACGACCTGACCAAGGGCCGTATCACCTACCGCTTCAAGTAAGCCGCCTGCTCACAGCGGGCTGGCCCGCCTCAGCCTACAGGATCATCGATTGAGCGATCTGCAAAAGCTTGTGCTTGCCTCGGGTTCGCCCCGCCGTGTCGAGCTGCTGCAGCAGGCCGGCATCGAGCCTGATCGCCTGTTCCCGGCGGATGTCGACGAACGTCCGATGCGCGCCGAACATCCGCGCTCGCTGGCCAAGCGCCTGTCGGTGACCAAGGCGCAGAAGGCGCATGACGTCCTTTCCAAGGAAGCGGAACCCGCTTCCGGCTTCATTCTTGCCGCCGACACCGTCGTTGCCGTCGGCCGGCGCATCCTGCCCAAGGCCGAGAGCTCTGACGAGGCGCTGCATTGCCTGCAGCTTCTGTCGGGTCGCTCGCACCGGGTCTATACCGGCCTCGCGCTGGTGACGCCTGCGGGCAAGCTGCGCCAGCGGCTGGTCGAGACGCGCGTCCGCTTCAAGCGCCTGTCGAGGCAGGACATGGAAAACTACCTCGCCTCGGGCGAATGGCGCGGCAAGGCCGGCGGCTATGGCATCCAGGGCCTCGCCGGCACCTTCGTGGTCAAGCTCGTCGGCTCCTACACCAATGTGGTGGGCCTGCCGCTCTACGAGACGACGTCGCTGCTGTCGGGCGAAGGCTATCAGGTCCAGCTCAACTGGCAGGCCGGCGCGCGCGTATGACCGACAAGCCCGAAGGCGTGGTAACCCCGCTGCGCGCCAAGACCTCCTGCCCCGAATGCGGCAAGCCCTCGGTACGCGAGAGCTACCCGTTCTGCTCGCCGCGCTGCAAGGCGGTCGATCTCAACCGCTGGCTTTCGGGCAGCTACGCCATTCCGGTCCGCGACGACGAAGACGAGGATTCGGACGGAAACAGCGAAGCCGGCTGATAACGCCGAGCGGCATTTGCAGCTTACGCAACGGCCTGTGATTTCTTCCAGAAAAACATCTCGCAGGCGCTGGACAGCGGCAAATCTCGTGTTATAACCCACCCGCTTTCAGGGTGCAGCGCACCACTCAAGGCATCCGGATCAAGGCTCTCGCCCGATCCTGGAACTAGGCCCAGATAGCTCAGTTGGTAGAGCAGCGGATTGAAAATCCGCGTGTCCGTGGTTCGAATCCGCGTCTGGGCACCATCACCTTCCTAAGGTGTTGACATAGCTGAAAAATCAGTAAAATTAAGCACTTAAGGCCACCCGAGTGATGCACACGGGTGACGCACATGGTGCTTTCAATGAGCCGTCCTTTCAAACACCCAAAGACCGGCGTGTATTGGCTTCGAAAGCGGCTACCGGCTGATATTGCGGAATCAAGCGGCCGCAGCATCATCACCAAGACACTCGGCACGAAGCTCACCGTGCTCGACCCTCACGTTTCGACCCGAGGCGAGATGGGCCAACTCGTCCTGACCGTGCTCGGCATGGTTGCACAAATGGAGCGACGATTCATCAAGGAGCGGCAGCGAGAAGGCATCGAGAAGGCAAGGCCGCCGGAGTCTACCAAGGCAGTAAGCCTCGGATCGACCGCGCCACGATCTGTGAGATGCATGCTGAGGGCGTCGGGGCGACGGCGATTGCCAAAGCCGTCGGCTGCTCGCGAATGCAGGTCTATCGGGTTCTGCGTGCCTCTCCGGCTGGATAAGGTCCCAATGCCCCCCTGGGCAAGACAGCAGTTCACTCAATTTTTCATGGCGGAGTTATTCATGGCGGAGTGCTTCCATCGGCTCTAGCCGAGCTGCTCTGGATGCCGGATACCATCCGAAAAGCAAACCGACCGAGGCGGAGAAAGCGATGGCGAGCACCGGCGCGTTGAGCCCAATGAAAATGGGCCATCCGGCGAGTCGGCCTGCTGCGATGGCGATCCCGGCGCCTAGAACGAGGCCTATCAACCCTCCAAGCAGGCAGAGCGTAATGGCTTCCATCAGGAACTGGGTTCGTATGTCCTTGCGTCGCGCGCCTATGGCAAGCCGGATTCCGACCTCACGAGTGCGTTCGGTGACCGAGACCAGCATGATGTTCATGATGCTAATGCCGCCAACGAGCAGGGACACCGATGCGATCGAAGCCAGCAGCCAGGCAAATGTCGTTGTCGTGGCGTTGCGCAGTGCCATAGCCTCTGACGGATTGATAATAATGAAATCACTGTCGCGATCCGACCCTAGGCGGTGGTGCTGGCGCAGCAGTGCTTGGATTTGAGCAACCGCCGGTCCGACTTTTTCTTCACTTACTATCTTGGCAAGAATGTAGGCAACAGACTGGCGGTCGCCATCGTCGCCGCCCCCGAAGAGCCGCCTCTTTGCGGTGGAAATCGGAACAAATACGACGTCGTCTTGGTTTGTCCCCGCACCGGACTGGCCTTTGGCCGCTAGAACACCGATGACCTGAAAAGGTGCATTCAGAATCCGGACTTCGGCTCCAATTGGATTGCCTCCCTGAAACAGCTCTTGGGCGACCGTGTGTCCGATTAACACGACCTTGTCAGCACTACTTTCTTCTTTGCTGGAGAATTGTCGTCCAGCCGAAAGTGGCCAATCACGGACCACAAAATAGTCTACGGTCGTTCCATTGACGGTTGTGCTCCAATTTCTATTGCCACGTACTATCTGAGCGCGGCCGCGAACCGAAGGCGCGGCTGCCCGCACGGGAGGGAGCCCGGCAATGCCTCGGGCGTCGGACTCGGTCAGAGTGCCCAAGCGGGCACCGCCGCCGCTTTGACCTGCAATCGGCTCGATCACCAAGACATTCGCCCCGAATGATCGGATCTGTTCTTCGACTTGTGCTTTTGCGCCCGATCCCAGCGCGACCATCGCGATGACCGAGGCGACCCCGACAACGATGCCGAGCATGGTGAGAAAGCTGCGCAGCCTGTTCACCCAAAGCGCCCTGCGCGCGATGCGAAACCCCTCCCACCAGTTCACGTCACTGCTCCTGCGAATAGGGGACGCCAGACCTGATCGAGCTTCTCCCGGTCAAGTGAGCTTGAATGAGCAACTGTACATGATCCCAAAAAGCGGGGGACAGCCATCGTCTGCCTTGCTACCTACCCGTGCACGAACTCGAACGCTCTCCAATCACGACTTGAGGAACTAACCGAAGCCGGTCACGCCCCATCCACGTAATTTGCGCCCAGTCGGCCCGGTCAGCAAGCGATCAGGTACGTCCTGGTCGCCAATGATCGTGCCGTCTTGCAGCCTTATGATGCGCGACGCATGACTTCCGACGATGTCGTCATGCGTCACCATGATGATGGTACGTCCCTGCTCATTGAGATGCTGGAGAAGCGCCATGATTTCGTTGCCCGTCCGGCTATCAAGCGCTCCTGTGGGCTCGTCTGCAAGGATTAGCGCGGGGTCTGTTACGAGCGCCCGGGCGATTGCGATGCGCTGCTGCTCGCCACCTGAGAGTTGCAGCGGCCATCGTTGTGCTTTGTCAGAAAGCCCCACCTTGTCCAATGCTTCCGCCGCACGCAGCTCACGCTCGCGTCTACGCACGCCCGCGTAAACGAGCGGCAGTTCTACATTCTCCAAAGCCGTGTTGCGGCCCAGCAAATTATATGACTGGAACACGAAGCCGATCCGACAATTCCGCAACCGCGCTGCGTGATCGGGCGACATGTTCGCAGTATGCTCGCCCGCAAAAATCAGGCTGCCGGATGTTGGTCGGTCAAGTAAACCGATGATATTCATGAGCGTCGATTTACCGGAGCCCGAAGGTCCCATGATCGCCACAAACTCACCATCCATCAGATCGAATGACGCGTCGCGCAGGGCGACGGTAGTGGTGCTATCATGGCCGTAGCTCCGCGAGAGGGAAATGGCTTTGAGGAGCATGCTCAGAACCCAAGCCGGAAGCCGAACAATCGGTCTCGCGCTGCCTCTTCCGCTTCGCCTACGACGATTTGGTCCCCTTCCTTCAGGTCTCCGACGACCAATGCGGCATAGCTCCCATCATCGTCACCAAGTACGACGCTTACCGGGACAGCAATCCGGGTCCCGTCAAGCGTCCACACAGTAGTCTGCACCCCATTGTTGCCGTTGCCGGGGGAGAGCTCCTTTGACCCATCAGCCACACTTGGCGCAAAGCGCAAAGCGGTCATCGGTATGCGGAGGACATCCCTGGCTTGCGATGTGACGACATGGACGGTTGCGGTCATCCCCGGAAGCAAAAGTGCTCCAGGATTGGTGGTCCCAAGAACGACAGTATAAGTAACAACGTTTTGCGTGACCTGCGGAGCCTTGCGAATGTCACGTACCATCGCGGAAAAACGCCGATCCGGATAGGCATCGACAGAGAACTGAGCCGCTTGGCCAACACGTATCTTGCCGATGTCCGACTCGTCCACGCGTGCATAGATGTCCATGCGCTGAAGGTCGCCAGCAATGGTGAACAAGACGGGAGCTTCGAGGCTTGCCGCCACCGTCTGACCCTCACTGACATTCCGACCGACGACGGTACCGTCGATAGGGGAACGAATTGTCGTGCGCTCAAGGTCAATCTCCATCGAGTGCTCGATAGCCTCCCTCTGACGCACGGTTTCAAGTGCGCTATCGAGTTCGGCTTGCGACCGTTCCAAATCAACCGCTGCTCCGGCCACAACCAGTTCGTGCGCGGCTACAATTTCCTCCGCCTCCCGCATTTCAGCAGCTGCTGAATCCCGTGCCGCGCGTGCCAGTTCGGTCTGACTTTTGGATGTGTTGCCCATTTTCTGAAGCGAAGTGGACCGTTCGAATGTGTTGGCGGTGACCTCGGATTGCGCTCGGGCATTGTCCAGTCGGGCCATGAGAACTGCCCGCTGTGCCTCAGCGTTGCGAAGGTCGATCCGGGCGCGTTCCAATCTGGAGCGTTGGATTTTTACGGCGGCCTCAGCGACAGCAGTTGAGGCTTTGGATTCTGCGAGGCGTGCCTCAAAACTCTTGCGATCGAGTTGCGCCAGCGCTTGTCCAGCTTTTACGTTGGTATTGAAATCGACGAAAAGGCGCGCAACTTGTCCGGAAAGCTGCGTCCCCACCTCCACCGTGACGAAGGCATTCAGTGTTCCGGTCGTGGACACGGTTTGCACCACGTCGCCTCGTTCGACGGGTGCCGTCATGTAGCGCGTCGCGGCTGCGGCCTCCCGCCAAGGAGGCCATCCGACACTGCTTCCCATGCCATACACGGCCCCGGCACCCAGAAGCACGACGGCGACGGATCCGACCAGCTTTCTCATTTGAGCTCACATTGCCGGACAAAACAGCGCGGTACCGCCATTTTGCGTCAAGCTGCTACATGTCGACTTCCATTTGAGGTGTCGCCCATCCGAGCACACTATTCCAATGCGAGGCGCGTTTCCATAACGAGCGGTTGCGGAAGGTAGAGAAATTCAGGAGACGACCACCGTCTTCAAGGCATAAAATACGAATACGCGAAAGTAAATTGATCTATGTTATCGAAATAACATGACCCAATTGGGGGATGTCACTGTCTTTTAGATCAATCTAACGATCTAGATAACAAAGAATCAATCGATTCGATGCGTCACGGATTCTTGAAAACTCTTGAAAATGCCGCTTAGTGGGCGTTAATTCTGCGTCGTTTCCGGTGACTTGTATCAGCGCGATTGCGAATGTGAATTCGGAATCGGCCGGAGACCTATTGGCTGTAAAGTGAGATGGAGGAAATGATGAAGAAGCTGACAAATACACTTCTCGCAACTGCCCTCGCACTTTCCATGGGCAGCACTTTTGCGCTGGCCTTCAATGCAGATGATACCAATCCTAATAACGACCAAGGCCAAGCGAAGGCAATCGCAAATTGCGTCGACAACATTGCCAAACAGAATGCAAATGGCCAGACGGGTTCCAACACCGGCAGCGCTAATGACAAGAAGCAGCTTAATACTGCCGTCACGAATTGTGATCAGTTCTGGAGCTGAACTTAGCTGTGATCTGCCCCCGGAGTTAGCCAACTCCTGAAAGGTTTAGATATCCAACGCAACGCACGCAGGGGGGCAGCGCCCCCCTGTTCTGTTTAAGCGCAAGGAGATGACAATGCGACGGACTATTCTGGCGCTCGCGGCGCTCGCTGCGACGAGTGATTTTGCGATGGCAAACGACACCACCAAGACGACGCACAAACCGACAATGTGCAGCCAAACCGTATCCGGGGAAAAGGTCGACTGCGGTTCAACGGGCTCGACCAGGGACGATCGCGGCCCGGCAACCACCAACTCCATCGGCGCGAAAAAGCCGCGGGTCGGTATCGACATCAACCCGTGGATCGTACCGACGTTCAACTGAACTTAGTTTCAGAATTGCCGTCCATCGACCGGCGGCCTTTTTCGTTGGGTCGCGTGCTTGGTCCAATTGAACTGCGGGCCCGGACCGGAGACGCAATTTGAAGGTCACGGCATGGATTCTAGGGGCTGCGCGATGAGGCCGCGTTCCTGCTCCACCCTTTAACAGCCTACTAGAGCACGTCCGGCAATCGATGAATCGATTGTGAAGTGACGGGCGCGTTCGATGCTGATTCAACATCCATCTTGATGGAGGTGGAGTATGGGGAAGGCACTGAGCGGAGATCTTCGGTGGCGGGTCTTGAAGGCTTCAG